>ENA-OPWH01000696-OPWH01000696.1-human-gut-metagenome-genome-assembly--contig:-NODE-696-length-24565-cov-4.428478_pt1 | contig 24565 bp, 19 predicted proteins | sample MGYA00241506_ERZ502004 | MGnify/ENA primary metagenome ERZ502004 (study PRJEB25962, sample SAMEA2043049) | human gut metagenome | biome: human gut; feature: human-associated habitat; material: faeces... | reverse complement strand
TCACATCATAGTAATATGAAGGATTTTCCATAGATAATCTTTCCAATTGTGGTACCTCAGCCTTTCCAATAAAATCCTTAGGATTCTACACAGTCGCCAGTTGGCAATATTCATTAAAACAACTCTACTCGTCCTAATAGCATATCAATTAAATTGCAATGAAAAATTCCATTTTCATCATAAAAATTATACGGTATATCCATGCGAATAATTATTTTTTTGAAGAAATCCTTCGTAAGCATTAAAGAAGCCAATTCAGAAGATGTTTTCTGTTCTGTGTCCATCCGAAATGCCGATTGAATATAGATTTTTCGATCCGCATCATTTACTACAAAATCTATTTCCTTCTGAAGATTTTTCCCATTGCTTCGATCCGTTACAACGCCAACATCTACACTATAACCTCTACGCATAAGTTCATTGTATATAATGTTCTCCATAATGTGCCCTGGATCATATTGACGATAATTTAAACGAGCATTACGTAACCCAACATCTGTATAATAGTACTTGTTGGGGTACTGAAAATAAGTTTTCCCCTTAACATCATATCTTTTTGCCATGCTGATCAGAAAAGAATCTATCGTGTGCTGCACATAATTCGCAACCAAGGTAGAATTTATTTTTTCATTTTTCATACTAGTCAAGGCATTCGATATATTCGTGGGGTTCGTCAATGAACTTATCTGTGAAGCCAAAAAGTCCAATATATCGCCAAGAATATCTTCCCGCTCAATTTTGTTACGTTCCACAATATCTCTAATGTAAACCTCCCTAAAAAGAGAAGTCAAATAGTCCTTCTTATCTTTTTCATCTTCTAAAGCCAATAACCTAGGCATTCCACCATAAAGCATATAGGTATCTAACGCTTTTCTTTCATCCCCTTTAACATGCGAATAATATTCTTCAAATGATAGCGGATAAACATGAATCTGTGTTGCGCGCCCTCTGAATTCCGTAGCAATGTCATTAGACAAGCCTTTAGAATTACTTCCAGTTACATAAACATCAAGATTTCTGTATGCTTTCAGTTCATTGAGCATATCATAAATCGTAACTGTAATTCCACCATTTTCTTCATCAACAACTTTAGTAGTATATTGTACTTCATCAATAAAAAGATAGAATTTTTCTTCTTTTTTATCACAAATCGCATCTTCTACATACTCGCAAAGAGTAATCGGGTTTCGATATTTGTAATATCGTCTTTGATCTAACTCAAATTTAAGAATGTGGTCTTCTGGTACACCCTGAGATAAAAGATACTCATGAAACAGGTCAAAAAGCATAACTGATTTTCCACATCTACGAATACCAGTGATAACCTTCACCTCTCCATTCCACATATTGTGAATCAATCGTTTCAAATAAGAATCTCGCTTAACCATTTTTTCACCTCACACTTGCGTCGTATTTGTCGCAACTTTCACCTGTAGTATACCAACCTATTCTAAAATTATCAATCCTTTCGCAATTTTATACATTAAACTTACGACGCATACGTCGCTAGTACAAGGTATACACATCTTCAAAGACATTATTTCAACTGCCACTCAAACATGTTTATCAAAATTATGTTTGATAAACACATCACTGGATCTTACAATTTCTAGTGAAAGACAACCATTATAAGCATATAGACTCTTTGTTTTTTCTACAGTAATGAATATGTACGAAATATGCATTCGTGTGAAATCCCCCGTTTATTATTGAACGCAAAAAAGGTAGGTGCACAACACCTACCAAGTTACGCGGGCTCATCACCCTAATACTTATCTATTACCAGCTTCCGCCGCCTCCGCCACCGGCGCCTCCACCAGAGAAGCCACCAAAGCTAGAGCCCATGCTATCGGCTGTACTTTTCATTTGCTCTGTTTGATAATCCAATAAATTCTGATGGATTGGTTCATACATACTTCTTGTCAACATTCTGTAATAGAAATAAGAAGTATATGGATCTGAATAATACGAATCATACCAATCTGGTTGTGCCAAAGGAATCGTACTAAATTTCTTTGTCCACATTTCAGAAAGTCCAAAGACCATTGCATATGGAATCACATCATAGTAATATGAAGGATTTTCCATAGATAATCTTTCCAATTGTGGTACTTCTGCTTTTTCAACAAAGTCTTTAAAACCCAATAGCTCAGGAGCTACACTTTTGAAGTAGTTACTCACCACATTAAATTTAGAAACCAAAAGTATTGGTAGTGAAACAAGCACAATGCCTATCATCATAAATTCAAATGGAACAATACTTAGAATAGATTGACATTGTCGATATATAAAGTATGCAAGAATCAAAATAAACGCAATACTTAATATTTTCTTTAATGCAACTAGTTTATTCTTGTTAAATACTCCGGTTGCAGCTGCAGAATAATTTAAAACCATCATAAGCACAAAGCTAAATGTAGCTAATATTGTTTCAATCAAATTATCTACAATACTATATCGAGTATTGAATAAGATACATACAATCATACAAATCATAGCTAGTATGGTTGTCACAAACCCATGATCAATACTTGATAATTTTTTATTGCCACTAAATTCATCATTCAAAGCTTCTTTGGCATCATCCATAGCCTTACCAAACTTACTTGATAGTTTTGATAATTTCACACTGTTTTTTGTTTTAAACAATCCGTTATAAATCTTCTTTTGATGTTTTAAAATAGGTGGCTCATGATTCTCTACTTTTGTAAGAACCAAGTCATCCTCCGTTTCAGAAATGGTTAAATACCCCTTACTAGCCCAATACGGAATCAAGGCCATTAAATCCTCTTGATCCACAGACTCATCCACAATCGTTCCCACCATAGCTGGATCCATATCTTTTGGTGGATAGAAATTCACAATTGGTGTAATATGTGCTTTCTTTAAAAGAAGAGCACGAATCAAACTGTATAAGCCAAATAAAACAGCTAAACCTAAAAAGACAAATGGAATCTTGGAAGTGGTTTGTTTGGCGCCCACAAAATAGCCTTGTCTTAATTGGCCAAAAAGAGTAATGGCTTGTTTAGCACCAATATCATAGGCAGAACCACGAATCGAAGTCGAAGTAATGATGGGAGTCACATTTAAATCATTCGATTGATTTCCTAGACTTCCACTAAAAACTTGAATGTTTGACATTTCTTTTTCTGTCAAAGCCTTTTCAAACTGAATATCAAAATTAAAATGAGAAATGGTTGTATCCCAATTGTTTCCAAGAACTGAATAATAAATAAAATCCAAATCGGAATGATAATCTTCTGGAATGACAATCGTATATGTCAAAGTATATGTGTGTGGGCCAATGATCGTATAGTCTTCACTACCAATTTGAATCACACGATTTCCAGAATCACTATCTACCTCATATTCATCATTTAAAACTGCGATATCTTTGATTTGCAATTTATACTTTTCATCTCGATTGATATACATCGTTTCAGGAATATTACGATAAATCCCATGACGATAACTTGAGAAGTTGACATCAATCACTTCTTTCACATCAATCGTATTATTTGAATGATATATCGCATTTACTGTATAGTTATCAATCGTATACCCACCATCATCAGCATATACATCGATACATCCAAAACATAAAATAAATGCGAATAAGAAGGCTAAGACCTTCTTAAAATTTAACTTGAACATTTTCTCTTTCCGAAGCATTGGCCACTTCAAACATTGTCTTCTTTTCAAAATGGAATAAAGATGCCACAATATTTGTCGGAACACTCATAATCACATCATTATATTCACGAACTAATGCATTATAGTACTTACGAGAATTTGCGATATCCTCCTCTACCTTCTTCAATTGATTTTGAAGATCCATAAAATTCGTGTTAGCCTTTAAATCCGGATATTGTTCTGCCACCGCAAAAATACCCTGAATGGCATTTGTGATCTTATTTTCACTATCCATAACATCCTTTGATGTTTTCGCCATATTTCTTTGGGCAATCACTGAACTCAATGTATCCGCCTCATGTTTCGCATATCCCTTAACCGTTTCAACTAAGTTAGGAATCAAATCAAAACGCTTCTTCAAATACACATCCATTGTAGAGAAGCCTTCATCCACTCTATTAGATAAACGAACGAGCTTGTTGTAGCTTGACATCACAAACAATACCAACAAGACGATTAATACAATAACAACAATAATTAAGATCATAATAAAATCCTCCTGATAAAATTATACCTCAAATAAACAAAAAAAAGTAGAAGCATAACACTTCTACCCTTACTCATATATATTACCAGTCTGTCGCAATATCTAATTGAGTATCTGAATTTTGCGTAAAACTACCTGTATCACAGACGATTCCCTGTCCTAATGAAGTATCTACAATAGATCCTCTAGGATACTTATTTAAATCGGCTGCCACAATAACATAATCCCCTAACATCTTCGCACCATCTTCACGAACCCAATAATTATCATTGTTTCCCATACCACGCATAATGTCGACTACCCCTGACATATTTAAGTTGTAGTATGTTTCCTTTCCATTAGGCCCATAATATACACCACCCGATGCAGTAAGTGCATTCGCATTACTTACATATTGTGTGTATGATGGTTGCGAATAAATGACCTGAGTCACCGCATTATAATTGTTCTGAACGAATGTTACATCATTCAATAACTCCGGCTGCTCTAAAATCATTTCTTCAACGCTTTTCGACTCTTCTTGTTTCTTGCTAGATCCTTCCTCGATATCTTGAATCTGTTCTTCGAATTTCTCTTTTAACTCTTCCGTTCCGTTTTTTGTATCTACACGCATTAAAATGTTTGTATCCGCATTATTCGTTTTGGCATAAACCTTACTTTCTTCCCCAATAACTGATGATGTTGTTAGTACTGTTAATGCTAATGTCGACAACAATAAACCCGAAACCAATCCTTTTCTAACTACACTACTCTCTAAATTTTCTTCTTTTATAAAGTTCAAAACACCCTCCAATCTTCCCCCTTGGCCTCATAAAATACGAGGCGGTTGTCCCTAAAAAATGAACAACAACACTTAATACTATACACAATTCTTAAAAAAAAGCAAATTTCAGCACTAAAAAAGGCCGTTTCATGCCAAAAGTGGCGAGAACGACCCATTTGTAAGCGATGTTTTCAAAGAATGAAATTAGAATCCAACTACGTTTAGGATAGCGGCAATAGCCCAAATAGCTGCCATTAAACCATTTAAAACTTTACCGAACTTTCTATCGCTCATATAAGCCAATACAAGGCTGTATAAACAACAGATTCCTTCCAAAACAATGATTACCATTAATGTGTTAAATGTACTAAACATAAAAACCCTTCCCTTCTAAATATTTCTATAATCTTGCACATTTTGTGTCATAGCCATTCTTCTTTGTCTTTCTAGATTTAAATCTAAATGAGACGCATCCTGAATCACTTTTACCATATCTTGGTAGTTATTCGCATCAAAGACAAAGTTTGGCAATACATATTTGCGATTATGAATCGTTTGATTAAATCCAAGAATCAAAAGATTATGTAAGAATGCTTCTTTTGTGGCATCCACGATCTCATTTTCATAGTTGACATCTAAGAAATAGTCACACGTATTAAATAAATCTAAGATTTCGCTTGCCTTGCATCCTGGATACAAACGTACATTATCATATTTTTCAAAAGACATCAACTTTTGTGACATTTCCGTTAATGCACAAACATGGAATTTCATGTTTGGCAATGCATTTACTAACTCATCCAATTTCTCAATACGATCTGAGTTTGTACAAATCAAGACATTATTCGAATGTCCATTCTCTTTTTCAAAGTTATATACATAACCCAAAGGTTTGACAAGATTACTGTTTGCGCCTAAAGAAATTAATTTCTCATACGCCTCTTTTTTCTGGACAAAAATCTTAGAAGTTCGTCTAGAATTACCATCCAAGATCACCTGCATATTTCCAGGAATATCCTCACGATATCCTTCTTGCCAGAACAATACATCACTATGTTCACGATCTTCTAAGCTTTCCGATACAAAGAATGGATTGGATAAGGAGTTATAGAATAGTCTTGTTGGATATACATCCAATTCGGTAAATAAATGTTTCGCAAATTCGACTTTATTCTTAAAGATATATACCTTATCATCTTGATTTAAAATAATGTCATGCGTCACAAAATTCTCAACTACTTTTTCATTTCCTGAAACATCATAATAACTTCTAGATACAAGCTGACCTTTCTTATTAAAAATCGTTCTCGCATATAAGAAACCATATTTATTATAATGATCACTCACACGAGCTACATGTGTATCATCATACCAATCTACAATCTTGACAAGCCTTTTATGTAAAGGAGAAGTGAAAAAAATCTTACCTCTTTCATGATTTAAATCAAAGACTTGACCACCCGTATTACTCGCCTTGATTTCCCAATAATCCGGAACATCAATCTGGTTAAAATATCGAGGCTTTCCACCCTCTTTTTTACCACAATAATACGTATAAATACTCATGACATCCTCTGGTAAATATCCATCATCACTAAACGTAATAATAGGACCACTAAATCCAGAAGAACGCATGCTTTGATACAACATTTGACTATCTTCATCAAAGTTATCTAACAACACAACTGGAGTTTCTAACATACTGCTTCCCTCCATTTTTCTTGTACATTACTAGTTAAGAAATCCTTAGCTACTAAATAAGACACAGAATGACACTTCTCTAAGTCTTGTTTAAATAAATCCACAATACCCTTTCTCAACGCTTCAACACGATCCTTATCCTCTTCAGGTAAAGGCATCAAATATCCATTTTCACCATCACGAATAAATGTTGGATTTCCATAACGAACATCAAAACCAATAATTGGCAATCCTCCACCAACAGCTTCCATTAAAGTAAGTCCAAATCCTTCACTTGTACTTCCCGCAATATAAGCCTCATAATTCTGATATACTTCACTCAAATCATGTTGCCCCATCAAACGAATATAACTTGATGCATTATTATCTCGAATAATGTTTTCAAGTTTTTCTCTTTCGCCACCAACACCATAAATATCCAAAGATAATTCTGGTACTTCACTACGAGCTTGAATGACAGCCTTACAAATCCAATCCACATGTTTTTCACTAGCTAATCGACTTGCGGTAATCAATGAGAATGGTTTTCTTCCTTCTTTGGGATACTTTAATTCCGGTAATGATCCAACTGGAATTGTATACATATTTGGTGTCACACCATAATACTTTTCAAATTGTGCTTTCATTAAATCACTTTGAGCTTGAGTAGCACATACATAAAAATCAATATGTTTATGCATATTGAAATCATATTCATAGAAATTATTCCATAAAATATAATCATCATTTGTATCTTTTTCACTAAAGTGATCCGCATGTACAATAATACCTACTTTTGCAGGTTTACAATTCATCATAATTGCCTGACCAATATCTGTAGTTCTATCAATGATCACAATATCATCACTCGTAAGATTCAATTGAGATACCATATAACCTACAAATTCTTCTTTTGAACAAAGCATCTTATCTTTAAATTTATACATGACTTTATCATCATCAATCATTTCTTCATACGCAACACTACCATCCACATTAAAGAAACGACGATGATATAAATGTGCTGCATTATCTAATGGTGCATAATATTCTGAATAAACACGTCCATACGTAAAGTAATCCTTACGAATTAAACATCCTCCAGATACCATTTCTACACGATGTACATAGTCATCATGATCATTGACCATATAGGCCGTATAGAAATTGTTACTTCCATTAAACACATAACGACAAATCTTACCTTCACGTTTTTTTGTGTATTCTTGATTAGTAAATGTCTTTTCTAAATCACTTAAAGTATATGTCACAGGTGCTGTTTTAAAATCCGTAAAGAACGTATATAGCCAAATGACTTCCGAATCTTCAAAACCAATATTTTTGGTCATATGCTCGATATTTTCTTGTGGAAACATATCCGTAAATACAAACTTAGCTTCCGCTTTTATATTACGAAACATTCTAGCACGGTAAACCTGGGCATATTCAACACCACTACTTGCCCATCCAATGCCTAAGTTAAAATTATAAATCATAACCCTAAAAACTCCTTTCCTTAAGGATACAATATTATCATCTTGTTGTCTTTACCAAATGAAACTTCTCCTAGTAAAATATTACGAATCATTGCCTTTTTGATGGATTTTTCCATATCCTCAAAGGAAATTCTCGCTTCTCTTTGATATTCAAACAACAAATTACGCTGAGCACTCGAACGACCCGAAATCGCAGCCTGCAGCTGTTGAAGATAGTCCACCTCTTCTACCCAGCCATCATCCAAAGCTTTTAATGTACAAAGACGACAATATTCGGAGAAACGATCTCCTAATGACTTCTTTTTATTATTGAAAGCCATCTTTGAATATTGAATCAAATAATCCTTTTGATTCTTTGTACTCTCATCCATTTCCTGTAAACGATACGATAGATTATCTAAAACATATCTATGAACTGCATAAGAATCTAATTTCTTATTCGACTTCACAAAATTCTTGATGTTGTCTTCACAAATCGAAAGAAGATAATTCTCATCCAAGCTTTTCCCATCCAATAGATCATTACGAGTTTTATACATAATCGTCCTTTGACGTTGCATAACACTATCATAATCCACCGCATTTTTTCTTTGGAAAACCGATGATTCCGATTTGATTTTCTGTGACTTGTTAATTAATTTTTTAATTCGACGCTTAGAAATATGTTTATCCTTCTCAATATATTTTTCTAAGAAATCATCCCCTAATATTTCACAAACATCATCCTCTAATGATGTATAGAAAATAGAGACACCAGGCTCTCCCTGTCTTCCAGCACGACCTCTAGCTTGTCTTTCATCACGCGTATTATTCATACGACCAATTCCTAATACACATAAACCACCAAGTTCTTTAACCCCAGAACCTAAGCGAATATCGGTACCACGACCAGCCATACTCGTTGCGACAGTCACTACATTTTTCTGACCAGCTTCTTTAATAATTTCAGCTTCCCAAAACGCATTATTCGCATTCAATACACTATGCTCAATATTTTCCTGTACTAATAATTTCGACAACATTTCCGTATCCGAAATCAAAGACGCAATTAGTAACACGGGTTGTCCTGTATTATGTCTTTTTACTGTTTCTTTGATCACCGCATCAAATTGTTCTTCACTCGTTTTAAAATACTTGTCTGGTAAATCCTTTCGAGCCATTGGTTTATTCGGCGGAATAACCACAACTTGTTTATGATAAACTTCTAGAAGTTCATCTTTTCCATCCGCAATCGTACCACTCATACCCGACATTTTAGGGAATAAATTAAACAAGTTTTGATATGTGATGGAAGCCACTGAACGCTGTTCCTGGCTTAATTTTAAACGTTCCTTTTCCTCAATTGCCTGATGAGAGCCACCACGAAGCTTCATGCCATTCATTTTACGACCCGTACTCTTATCGAGTAATACAATCTCACCAGAGTCCGTTACTACATAATCCACATCTTTATCCATTAAATAGTGTGCTCTTAATGCCAATACGACATGTCTTAAAACATCAAAGTTTTCTTTACTATATAAGTTTTCAATACGGAAATAACGCTGTGCATATTCAATTCCCTTATCGGTTAGCCAAACCTTGTTGTCTTCCACAATATAATGTTCATCCTCTACTAGAGTTGTGACAAAAAAATCGGTAATACCATACAAATTAGATTGAACACGAGGAGATCCTGAAATAACTAAAGGCATACTCGCACTATCTAATAAAACAGAATCTGCCTCATCAATAATGACGTAATACAATTCACGCATAAAACGATCTTCTTTAGAATGTACTAAGTTATTCAATAAATAATCAAATCCCAATGAACCATGTGTTGTATATACAATATCCGCTGCATAGATTTCTTTCTTTTGATCATTATTTAAATGCTCATTTGTATCACGCGTAACACCAGCCTTAACACTTAAACCCAAAAACTCATAAACCTGTCCCATTTCCTCGGCATCACGAATCGCCAAATATTCATTGGCCGTAACTAAAATACTACTTTTACCAGTCAATCCATTTAAGTATAAAGGCATCGTTGCCGTTAAGGTTTTTCCTTCACCCGTATTCATTTCTGCCAGATAACACAAATGTAAAGCTATACCACCTAATATCTGTACATCAAAAGGAAACATGCCTAGTACACGATAATCGGCTTCGCAACATACCGCAAAAGCTTCAGGAAGAAGATCATCCGTTGTTTCACCAGCTGATAATCTTCTTTTAAACTCATTTGTCTTATTTTTTAATTCGTAATCACTTAAGTTCTTTACTTTCTTACACTCTTCTTTTACCTTACCCAAAAGAAAGTGTAATTTTTTATCAATTTTATTCATCTTACCCTTCCTTTTCTGTAATCACAAAAGAATGAAAATGCATCTTTGTACCACCCGCATTAATCAACTGTACACGATAGCTATATGTCTTTAAAGGACACTTAAAATCCATTTCCGGTTCACGAACAATCAGTGTACCAGCCTCATTTTCATAGCGGTCATAAAACACCATTCGTATTAAATATGATTCAAAATCACTCATATTCACTTGAATATGATAAGAACTCTCTCCATCAATAATAGGAAGTGACGGTTCTGTTCGCATCATCTGGTAGTTCACCTTAGAATACCATTCCTTTATAACGGTTCCAGGAGGCATCAATTCATTTTCAAATTCAATATCGTCCTTTTTATGAAAAGTAATTTTTGAACCATGTAAGTAAGTACCAAATAAATAATCATTCCAATAAATTTTCCAAAATTTACTTTCCATCTTATTCTTCACCTCGATTAAAATCAATTTGTAAAGTTTTGTTATATTGACTCAAAAACCATTGTACAACTGACGTAGTGTCATCATTGTGACGACCATGAATGCCTTTCCCAATAATTTCAACGCTTGTATTATGAATATGAGAAAGAATTTTATGATATGCAGTCATATCATAATCATCTTCAATCATATATGCCATTTTTAATATTGTGTTATTCCAATTTGCATTATCGAATGCATCCCACATTTTACTATTAAATTTTTCAACTGAATCTTCGCTTAAATCACCACTATGTTTAGCCAATACATCTAATGATGTAGGATAACTCCATGGTCGTTTTATTCTTTCATTTGCTGCTACTGTACCTACACTCATTACAGGTTTTCCTAAAAGCAATGTATGTGGTTCTAATTTTGAACCATAATATAAAGAACCAATAGATCCCATTGATAAACCAGATATTACTAATTGCTTATTTGTAAATCCAAGTTGTTTTAGACAATCTTTTATTCCAAATATAATATTTTTTTCATATTCTTTATCTCCAAGGTAATAAGCTCCACCCTCTACACGAGATTCTGTAATCAATAAAAATGGAGTTCCCATTCTACGCATCATATTAAATCCTTCACAACTTTCCATTGTTTTCCATCCACCAAAATAAACACATAATGGTGGTTTCATATCCCCTGGATCAAAATACATAAAAACTTCTTCTCTTTTAGACGTAACATAGCGCACTCCTCCTGGAAAAAAAGCACCATAGGATTTTCTAGAATGATGATCATGTAAGTTAATTATTTTAAGTTTTCCTTTCCCTCTTGCGAGTAAAGAAACAAAAATAGTTCCATCCATTTTTTTATTTTCTATTGAAACCATTGATTCCAAATCCCTTTCGTTAAAAATCCACCGATTTTGAACTGTAGAAATAGAACCTGATTGAAATTGTTCAATTTTTAATTGTATATTCACAGTTGGATCCTTTTCATACTCTAACCAAAAATCTATTACTTGCTCGTTAAATAAAGGAACATTCATTTTCCAATAAGCAATTTGATAAAAGTCATCTCCGTATTCTCCATTAAGTAAAACTCCGTTATATCCATCCCAAGAAACTGAACCATTAAAGCTTTGAGAAATGCTTAAACTTAATGCATCAAACTTTTCACCATAACCTGATGAAAAAAACAATTTAATATCATCATTTACAAATTCTTGAAGTTTATTAAGTGAATAAATTTTGCCTACCCTTGATTTGTATATCCATTCTGTCCAATAATCTAATTCGACATTCTCTAACAAAAACAATGTATACGCACGAATCTTTTTTAATAAAATACGTGCTTCTTTTTCATTTACGCAACGGTTTAAAACACAAACATCATACCCTCGTTCTTTAGCGAGTCCTAAATCATTTGTATAGTTCCAATCAACGTAGTCAGGAATATGAAGCTGTAAACTTAAGTCTTCATTTCCCACTTGTAAAACACTAATCTTGTTCAACTTGCTTCATAACTCCCTTCCATTTACGAATTAAGCTAGCCGTATTATACTCCTTACCCAATTCATAAGAATAAATCACACACTTATTCCAGTTGGTAATATTATCTAAATAATAGGTTAAACAATGAGATATCTCAGATATATCCTTCACCACAAATCCATTCTTTCCATTATGAACATATTGCGTAACATGAGAAACAATTTGTGGAATGGCACTACTAATACAAGAAATCTGTAAATATAAATCTGGACGTGATGTTACATCCACCATAATACGCTGTTCACGAATACATTTAGAAATACTCAATTCATCCACACATTGATCCACAAAGAACTTAATAGGAACTTTCTTTTCTTCATCCAAATCAAATTCCGCTTTATCGTTCGTCTCTTTTAGAGCCAATCTTTCATCTAAACCATTCACTTTTAATACATCTCGAACAAAATTTAAAACCGAATCCACACGATCCCAGTTCGCATTTCTAGTAAAGAAATGAACTCGTGCTGTTTCATTTGTTTCAAAATACTTAGCGAATAAAACAATCAATGCTTCAAATTTAGATTGTTCAATTGAATCAATTGGAACCAATATATTTTGAACCGTCAATTGTTGACTAATCCCAAAATCGGCACGCGTATCAAAAGGCGTAATATCTACAATTGGTAAAGTTTTTCCGGCATACTTTTCTAAAGGACGAATTTTATGTTTCGAATCGACAATACAATAGTTTGTACTTCGAATCAAAGATTTCAATTCTGCATCTTCAAATAATTCCATACGATTTTGATAAAAAGATAGAATCGTTTTTCTATTTGAAAATAAGCTTTCTAATAAATCATGATGCAGAGTATGCATAGCCAAACAGAAGATATCCGACTTTTCTGTCATTTCATCTAAATAAGTAGAAAATACTTCTTCAATTAAAGATTCCATTGAATCATAATTCAAAGAATCAAACGCAAACCTTTTATTTCCAATTAAATAATATGGATTTTCAGAATTGATCTCTATATGATCATCTTCAAAAAAATGGAGTAACTTCCAATTTCCTTTTTCATCCAAATATTGTTCATAAATCGGTTGATTATTTTCATAAACAATCGTTGTAGATAAAAAGCCACGATCATCATAAACATTTTTACGAACCATGATTTCAGATTGAAATAAAAATACTTCAATCATATTTCCATCTTCACCAAAATGAATTTCTGCATACTTTTCATTATGAACATAAGCCACAATACAGAATGGTGTATACACAAATTCAGTATGGTCAGGCCACATTAAATCACGATATGAAAGAATATCGACCTTTGTACGTTTAATTTCTTGAATTGCATCAAAACAAGACCAATAAGGCGCATGAAAAACGCTTTGTCTATGAAGAAAGTGTCTAAAGTTTGGACAATAGCTCAAGTTTAAAATCTTATAATCCATAATATTATTACGATTAAACATCTGAACCTGTTTTACACTATCATCAAATTCAGTTACAGTTCTTCTTCTATACCAATATTGTTCATTTTCTTTATATTCATTTCCATGATACCAGGAAGGTACAAAATACATCATAAAGACTACCCCCTAAATAAATGGCTTATATGAATCAAAATCACGATAAGCACGAATTTCTAAATAAACACTACACAATAATCCCGAAAGCATCATAAATGTCGTTGGAAGCATAGCCACAGATGCATCTACAATTCCTTTAAATTGAAGATACATACACAAACTTAAACAACCACACATAATTAGCCCACTTAAGCAGCTAAAGAATAAGACCCATTTACGAATATAACGACGCGTTGCCTTACCTGCAGGAACATTCACAATACTATCTCCACTCTGTAACAAATCTTCCGATAAATCTTTTGGATTCACAAACAATAAACTTAATAACACAGTAAACACAAATAACATCACAATATAAACACGCATACCAAATACGGTCGACATATTTAAATTCTTATATAAAAAATTAACTATTTCTGATTTATGATAATGATGAATCAATGCCACAATCAATTGTGGAATCATAAAGACAGCTGAACCAAACATTAAAGCCATAAAACCGACTGGATTATATTTAATAGCCAAATAATTCTTTTTGGCGTGTACATTATGCACAGACACTCTTTGTAGAGGAATCTTCTTTTCATGAAGTTCCATAAAAATCATAATGATGACCATCACAAAAGAAATCAAAAGAGGAATCATAAGCGAATCCATAGATGATTTCATTAGTATCGCAATTAAAGATTCAGTCATATTCACAATAATGATTGGGGCAAAGCCACCAACTCCATACTTCTTATTATTTATCAATAAATATTGTGCAATACTAGCACCAGCCATTAATTCAAAAATCACCACTAAAATGCTCATTAAATCTTTTTCAACATATTTCAATGACAACGCATAAAAAATAGATTGCGCAAGAGCAACCACAAAACATACACCAGTAATCCAATAATTCATAGTCTTAGGTGAAGTACGAGCTCTAGCTTCTTTTGATCGCATTGCGAATAAAATACTAATTACTAAACTCGCTGTAATATATGGTGAAATACCTAAACTCATCACATAACACTTTTGACCAGCACCACTCACAGCCATTGTCAAAATAGCACCCAAATCAAGCCCTGTATTATTATATTCACTCATATCAATTCCATTTAAAGGAATCCGGTGACATAAAAAATAAACTAAAATCACAATAATAGAAAATAGACATCGATTTCTAACCAAATGTGTCTTTTCCTTCATAAACATCACTCCCAAATAAAAATAACAGTAACTAAAAGTTAGCTACTGTTATTTTATCATTATTTTATTTATTTATCTTCTTTTTCTTTAGAAGCATCGTTTCTTTCTTTTGAAGCATCATTACGATTCTTCTTAGAAGCAAATGCGTTTCCAAGAGAAACTAATGCACCAACGATTGGTACCCAAGACCACCATACTCTATGAGTTACATCCAATGTTGATTTAGGCATTTTTTCTTTTTCAATTGTTTCAGTTTGTTCCTCAGGATTTGCCTTTGGAGTCTCATCCTCTACAACTTCTTCAGTTTCACGAGGAGCTACCTGTAATGGGGCACGTGTATCTACTACAACTCGACGATATGATGTATCTCCACCAGTAGTCGTTGTAGTTACACTAGTTGTGAAACTGTCGGATACAGAAGCAGATTCAGAACTACTCAAAGAGTTAGATTCACTTGAACTTAAACTATTAGACAATGATTCAGAAACAGCAGTAGAAGTTGATACAGAATCACTCATACTTCCAGAAATAGATTCAGATTCTGAAACGCTTAAACTTTCACTGACTGAGCCAGAAATAGATTCTGAAGTTGATTCACTTACTGATACTGAAGTGCTTATACTTTCACTAGCACTAACAGATCCTGAAGTTGATTCACTAGCTGAAGCACTTTCACTTGCGCTTGTTGATGCAGACTCAGATGCTGAAGTTGAAGCAGATTCACTTGCACTAGTTGATGCAGATTCTGAAGCGGATTGACTAGCACTCAATGATGCGCTTGTTGAAGCACTTGTACTAGCTGATGCGCTTGCTGAAGCACTTTCTGATGCAGATGCACTTGTTGATGCTGATAATGATGAGCTTACTGACTGGCTTACGCTTGTTGAAACTGATTGACTTGCACTGATTGATGCTGAAGTACTTGCTGATTCAGAAGCTGATGTTGAAGCAGATTCACTTGCACTAGCTGATGCAGATTCAGATACAACTTTTTTATTTGTTTCTGCATATGAAGTTTTATCAGCATGCATTTCACTAATTGCACGTTTCTTATTACCGTAATCATAATCAACTGATCCAACTTTACCTCTATTAGGATAATAACCAAAAACATTATTACGCTCATCCCATATAGTTGCTAAAAAAGAATCACCTTGAACCGTTGAACCATCCAAATAGTAAAATTCGGTCCCAATTTTTATTTGAACATTTCCTTTTTTATGATATCCTGAATCATAAACTTTACCTATATATTCAACATAATTATCTTCAACCTTAACCGGAACCCAATAACCTTCTATAATAATTGCGTATACATTTTTTTCTACATTATTCTCAGTAATTGTAATGAATGTTTTATCACCAGAATTTCCATTAATATCTGGGGTTTCTGAAGTTAATTCAATTGTTCCATCATCCTTAATATAATATCCTTTCCAGTTGATTTTTACATTTCCTGATTTATCTATCTTTACATTATCTCCAGTAAGTATAATGGATTTTTGATCGCCACTACTAATAATATATTTATATACGTATTTATTATCATCAATCTGAACTAAAACACCTTCTTTGTTTAAAGCATCATTACTCTTCACAACATAAGCCTTATCACTTAATACTGCACCCGCTAGATCACTTCCATATGTTGAAGTTAAAGAATTAGAAAGAGATTGCGATTCACTAAAATACTTACTCATACTTGTTGAAGGATCAACGCTTCCACTTTCTGCGATAGGCATTGTAGAATTTCCAACTGCATTCGTTGTATAATTTGCAGCCGATACGTTTTTATCTTTGAATAAACCATTAATTAAATTTCCAAATTGATTTGATGAAACCTCATCATTTTTTACAGTTTCAGAATTTACTAATGATTCACTATCACTTACAGATAAAGACGCAGAAGTAGATTCACTCTGTGAAGTACTCGTTAATTGAGATTCACTAAGACTTACAGAATCAGAAATTGAATTGCTTTCAACAATTGAATTATTTTCTGATTCAACCGTAGAATCAGATGCACTTGCTAGTACAGAAGCATTTGTACTATTTTCAATACTTGTGTAATCTTCAGTAGTCGAATCACTTTGAGATAATGATTCAGACATATATGAAGATGTAGAAGCCTGAGATTCACTAAGGTCACTAACTTGTGACTCATTATCTAATTCAGCAGCATAAACCGCATTGTTACCCGCAAAAATAGTTCCGCCACCTACAACAGCACCAGCAGCAGCAACTCCTTTAAGTAGATTATTGGATTTTTTTCTTCTTATATTCTTTTTCTTTTTCGACATATACACTCATTCCTTCCCTTAAACTTTTTAATCTATACGAAGCCCATCAATTAAAAATAAAAAAATCAAGCAGAGTACATGAAAAGAATGCACTCTTCCCTTACTAGGTTTAATAGTAAACGGAAAGCTTGATTTATTCAAGTAAAATAATTGATTTCTAACCATTTTTTAACATTAAATACACAAATGTTAATATGCAAAATCACCTTTGTAAACATGCTCTTAAATTATATAACCACTTTTATAACTATAGTTATAATCTTAGTAACTAATTATTCTAATTTCATGATCGCATCCACAAACAATTTCTTAGTGAAATAGCCATTGTTGATTAAATATTGTACTTGTTTTAAATTAGAAACCATTCGATTATACTCTTCTTCAGAACAACTCTGAACAACTTGACTAGCTTCTTCTAAACTCGATACCACAAATCCTATACCTTTTTCTTTAATGAAATCTGCATTGGATAAATAATCTGGAATTATAACCGGTATACCTGCAGACAAATAAGAAGCCAGCTTATACGAACAATTCATCTTGTAGTAATCCCTTTCATCCTCAGGATTTTCTGAATTTCCCCAAACAAGACCAAAGCCACCTTTAGATAGTTGTAATAATAATTCATATTTATTCAACCAGCCACCAAAATTAACATTTGTAGAATCTGTAATATCCTCTTTTCCAAACACATATAAAGGGATTTCTTGATGCCAATTTCTCACAAAAGGAAATCTAGATGCTTCTCCAGTAAAATATAATTTTCTTTCGAATTTAGGATCATATAAACGAATATCATTTTTAAAATCCCACATCTTTTGAATCACATATTTCTCATTCTTAACACCATGTTCCACTAGGCATCTATACATTTTTTCTGAAGGAACAACTAAAACATCACACTTATTACATATACTCACAAACTTATCCATCAAATAATAATTGGATTCAAACTGAAGTGGCACAATATCATGAATAAACAAAATAGTTTTAGCTTGATACAACTTCATTCGATCAATTAATGAATCATCCCATTCCATCGCATTCCACGTTGGAAACTGAAAAATGACAATATCCCCTTCTGTGATTCCAGAAATTAATCCATCAAAACGAGCACTCATTTCATTCCAAGGCTCCTTTGAACTATCATATAAATATATTGGAAGTTCTACTGCATCTAATGGACTTAATATTTTTACCACTTCATTTTGAGCCATTTTCGCAACACTCCAATATACTTGATTCGTAATATTTGTTACATGTACTTTCAACTTCATCCCATCCTTACATTAAACATGTCTATAAATACATAAAAAATGGACATGTCCTCAACACATCCATTCTATCACACTATTCAATTAAGGTGACTCCCACTTTCCAGATTTGATTCAAGAAATTAAGATTCAATGTAGCCAAACGATTATGCTTATCATACTTAATAATATAATCATCCATATTTACAAGTGGACCTCTTGTCACATGAATCTTATTATTGAGTAATACACCATAAGACATACGAAGAATCTTCTTGTCATCCATCAACATAGTAAGAATACGAATCTCTTCATCTGTTAATGCAGAAATATCCTCTTTATATTTTAATTCATGAATAAAAACACTCTCCAAAGGAAACTTTCTAAAAATACGATCCACTTCTACCTGTGACAATTTACTCACCACAAATACATAGCCACCGAATAAAGTTCGCAATTGAATCTGTTTAGAAACCCTATGATAAAACTCCATCTTAGGACTAAACGCAAAAATACCCTCGTTTTCATTCAAGTATTTACATACTTCCTCTTCCTTAGAACGTATGGTCAATAATACATACCAATGTTCATCCAAATTCATATATAAAACCCTTTCATTTCCTATACTAAAAGTATAAAGTGGTTAATTAGCTATGTCAAATCTATTAAAACGGTAAATCAATCTCTATCTCTTTCTCTTCCTCTTCTTCAAAAGTCGGTAAATTCTTTAAATCCAAATCATCCAATCGATTAAAGTCAAAAAATGGTTCTTCCATGAATGGATCCCAATTCATACAATGACTATATACATAATTTACTTGTGCGTCCGTCAAACCACTTAGTAATTCATCAAGTTCTTCTTCCTCACGCAATTCATACAACCACTGTAAATCATACGCACTATGACCAGATTCCACCCACATTTCGACTCTTTCTTTCTCTTTCTTTGTGAGTTTATTTTCCTTTTCAAATTTTCTTAATTCATTCTTACGAATTCTATATTTACTCTTCTTTTTCATACACCAAAAAATAAGGGTACACACTAAGTATACCCTAATATCTACTATAAACTTTTCAACTCTTCTGTGATTGCATTGATTGCTTCATCAACCTTAGAAGCATCCTTACCACCGGCTTGAGCCATATCTGGCTTTCCACCACCATTACCAGAACAGATTTGAGCCGCTTTCTTAACCAATTGACCCGCATGTACACCAGCCTTAACAGCCTCTTTACCTGCACCAGATACAAAGACAACCTTTTCTCCATTTGTGTTAACGAAGAATACAACCATCTTGTCATCACTAGCCTTTAAGTTAGAAACAATATCCTTCAATGCACCTGCATCCATTCCAGAAACAGACTTGATCAATACATTTACTTTTCCAAAATCTTTAGCCTCAGTAGCCCACTCTTTAGACTTCAATGTAAAGATTTGGTTCTTCAAGTTATCGATTTCCTTTTGCATATCATGCATAGTCTTATAAGCAGCCTCAACCTTTGTATCAATATTCTTAATACCCTTTTGTTTAGCACTATCCGCAATATTTTCCAACATATTGTGTTCTTGTGCAAAATCTTCATAAGCCGCAAACTTAGTCTTAGCCGTAATACGACGAGAATCTGAACCAATACTTTCCTCACTAATGATCTTGCATAGACCAATCTGAGCCGTATTTTCTACGTGACATCCAGCACAGAATTCCTTAGATACATCACCCATTGTTACAACACGAACTGTATCTCCATACTTCTCATCAAATAATGCAGTGGCACCAGACTTCTTAGCCTCTTCAATAGGCATTACTTCTTTCGTTACTGGATATGCCGCACTAATATATTCATTCACAATACGTTCTACTTCAGCCAATTGTTCAGCTGTAACCTTTTCATAATGATTAAAGTCAAAACGCAAATATTCAGGACAATTATAAGAACCAGCCTGGTGAATATGATCACCCAACACCTTAACTAAAGCCGACTGCAACAAGTGTGTACAAGAGTGGTTTGCTGTAGTTGCCAAACGATCTTTGACATTGACTTCACCATGTAAAGACATACCCTTTTCTAATACACCACTATTGATTTTAACTGTGTGAATATGCTGTTTATTACGCGTCTTTTGAACATCTAATACTTCTACTTCTACACCATCCGCAGTAAATGTTCCCTTATCGGCAACCTGTCCACCACTTTCTGCATAGAAACAAGTTTCATCTAAAATGATCATACCTTCATCTTCTAAAGAATCAACCATTTTACCTTCAGCATTAAATAACGCAATGATCTTACCATCACAAGTTAAGTGATCATAACCAATAAATTCACTAGGCTCATTGAAGTTCATCAATTCTTCATTTTGAGACGCAAAAGAATCCTTTACATTACGCGCATTACGAGCACGCTCTTTTTGTTTGTTCATTTCTGCATCAAATTCATCACGACTTACAGTGATTCCACTTTCCTCGGCAATTTCTTGTGTCAATTCAAATGGGAATCCATAAGTATCATACAATTTGAAGACAACTTCACCACTAAGCTTTCCATCCTTAGCCTTGCTGATTTCTTCGTCTAGTAATGCCTGACCAACCTTTAAAGTCTTCTTGAAAGTTTCTTCTTCCACCTTAATCAACTTCTGGTTGAACGCAACATGCTCCTGTAAGTATGGATAGAAATCCTGCATTAAATCTGCAACAACAGGAACTAGTTTATATAAGAATGGTTCATCCAAACCTAATTTTAAACCATAACGAACTGCACGACGAAGTACACGACGAAGTACATAACCACGACCACTATTTGAGAAGTTAGCACCATCACTCAACGCAAAAGTCACTGTACGAACGTGGTCCGCAATAACACGGTAAGCCATCTTATATTCACCTTCATAAGGATGTTTCGCCATAGCCTCAGTAGCACGAATAATAGGCAAGAATAAATCCGTATCGAAGTTTGTTTCTCCATCCTGAACTAAGGCAACCAAACGCTCAAGACCCATACCTGTATCAATATTCTTCTGAGGAAGTTCCTTATAATCTTTACGATCAACACTTGGATCACAATCATATTGAGAGAATACGACATTCCATACTTCTACATAACGATCATTTTCCATTTCATCAAAGAATAATTTTTCTCCCAATCCCTCAGGATCATATTTTTCTCCACGATCAAAGAAAATTTCACTGTCAGGTCCACCAGGTCCCTTACCAATTTCCCAGAAGTTATCATCTGTCTTTAAAATATGACTAGGATCTACGCCACAAATTGTAGTCCAAACTTCATATGCACGAGCATCATCTGTATATACAGAAACATACAATTTTTCCTTATCAATACCCATCCATTCTTCACTTGTTAAAAATTCCCACGCAAACTGAATGGCCTCATCCTTGAAATAATCTCCAATTGAGAAGTTTCCTAACATTTCAAAGAATGTGTGGTGACGAGCCGTACGACCCACATTTTCAATATCATTCGTACGAATTGATTTCTGCGCATTCGCAATACGATTTGAAGCCGGTTTTTCACTACCATCAAAATATTTCTTCAAAGCCGCAACACCCGCATTGATCCATAATAATGTTGGGTCATTGTGCGGAATCAAACTTGCGCCCGGCTCAATCATATGCCCTTTAGATTTAAAATAATCCAAGAACATCTGACGAATCTGATTACCAGTTAATTGTTTCATCTTTTCTTTCCTCCAATAAAAAAACGCTCCTATTTCTAGGAACGTATAATTACGCGGTACCATCCTAGTTCATTTTCTAAAATAGAAAATGCCCTCAATTCACTCGTTAACGCCGACTACGTTTCAACTCCAAAGTAGCTTCAAATTAAAATACCCGAAGAGCTTTCACCAAACGCCCTCTCTCTATATACAAGAACTTTTAATCCTACTTATCTTCTTCACTGTCGAATCGATAAAATTTTAACACTCTTTCCATATTTCTGCAAGACGAATCACACCATCTAACATCAATTCTTTACTCATACTCGCAAAAGACAATCCTATACGCCCATTTGAAATACTAATGGCAACACCATTCGATTCACACAAATTCTTAAAATGAGAGATATCCACATCTAAATTTAACCAATACGCCATATACGTCTCATCCAAAATATACGAACAACCCATATACGTATCAATCAATTTCTTTAAATATAAATGCTTCTCCTTATACTCACGAACAAGCTTTCTTAAATGCTTCTGCAAATACCCATCCACAATATACTGCGTAAAAGCCACCTGCTCAATTTTACTCGTCGTTGGACCAAAATAAGAAGCACTATACTTACGCATATACTCCTCATTTAAAATCATATACCCAATACGAAGACTCGGTAATAATAGTCTTGAAAACGAAGAAAAATAAATCACATTCTTACTTTTCGAACACAACGAAGTCTTGATTTTAGAAGCATACACAAGCTCCCCATTATAATCATCCTCAAGAATCAAAACATTCTCTAAAGAAACCAATTCTTCACGAACCCTTTCACTCATAGATTGCCTATCCGACGTAAAACAAGTCGTATTCACATAGACAACATCCACATTCAACCTTTGAATATCCTTCACAAAAGAATTTGGATTTAAATATTCCACATGAAAACCATACGATAAAAATACCTGCTTAGCCTGATCATCCACTAAAGTACTTAAACCAATCACTTTATTCTTATCTAACATTCCACAAAATATATACAACAAAGACTGATAGTTTGAACCAATCACCATCTGCTCAGGAAAACACAAAATATTCCGATTCTGATACACATACTTACATAGAGCCTGTCTTAATCCATACTCACCCTGCGCTAAACCATAACTTGACATCAAACGCTTATCATTCAAAACACCCTTCATATATCGTTTCCAAATCGTCGTTTCAAATGAATCAAAAGAAACTGACTGAATCCGAAAATCATAATCATACGATTTTTCTTTGTGACTTGAAGAATAATCCAAGATTTCCTGATGCAGTAAGATACGCTCCGGATTCATACTCACCACATAACCCACTTTTTCTTGACTCGAAATAAATCCATCCAACACCAACTTATTATATGCATTTTCCACCGTAGTCTTAGATACATTCATCTTCTTTACACATTCACGAATCGAATCCACACGATCCCCATACTTTAAGATCCCAGAAAGTATCGACTCCTTATACAAATCATAAATTACCTGATATTTCTTCATGCAACTGTCCCCTATTTATTTTTTATAATTGTATATTTTTTTATATACAGAAACAAGTATAATAGTCACTAAGTTACAGAAAGAGGGAAAGATTATGAAAAACAAACAAACATACGAAATCGTACTAACCGGACTAGGTATGGCACTTGTATTTGTCGCAACCATGTTCATCAAAGTACCAAACGCATTAGACGGATACTTCAACCTAGGAGACGGATTCATCCTATTATTCGCAAGCTTTTTAAATCCATTTGAAAGCTTCTTGATTGGAGGCTTAGGAAGCGCACTAGCCGATGTAGCCGGAGGATACGGCCACTACTTCTTCTTTACCCTAATCATCAAAGGACTAGAAGCTATCGTAGTATCCCTACTTATGAAAAACTACTCTAAACCGAAACAAATCTCAAGCTACGTATTAGGATCTGTCATTATGGTATTTGGATACTTCATTGCCAAATACATATTAAAAGGAAGCTGGATCGTAGCCGCAAGTGAAATTCCAGCCAACATAGTCCAAGGAGTTGCAGGTATTGTGATTGCACTTATTGCCTATCCAATGGTAAAGAAAATCGTACAAGATAAATTAAATAGGGTAGAGGGATAAAATAGAATTATCGCCCCTCCCATTGAACCGTACGTAC
>ENA-OPWH01000650-OPWH01000650.1-human-gut-metagenome-genome-assembly--contig:-NODE-650-length-25765-cov-2.253170_pt1 | contig 25765 bp, 19 predicted proteins | sample MGYA00241506_ERZ502004 | MGnify/ENA primary metagenome ERZ502004 (study PRJEB25962, sample SAMEA2043049) | human gut metagenome | biome: human gut; feature: human-associated habitat; material: faeces... | reverse complement strand
AGCGAAGTTCCGGTGCTGATCGGAGCCTTTGCGATGGGACCTCTTGCCGGAGCTGCGATTGAGCTGATTAAGATTCTGCTGAACCTTGTCATGAAAGGAAGTACTACTGCAGGTGTTGGCGAAGTGGCAAACTTCCTGATCGGCTGTGCGTATGTTATGCCGGCCGCATGGATCTACAAAACACAGAAAACAAAGAAAAATGCCATGATCGGTATGGCAGTCGGAACTGTATTTCTGGCAGCAGCCGGCGGTCTTCTGAACGCTTTTGTACTGCTTCCGGCTTATGCAGCAGCCTTTGGAATGCCAATGGATGCCCTTGTGGGAATGGGATCCGCAGTCAACAAAGCAATTACAAGCCTTCCGACCTTTGTTCTGTTTGCCGTTGTACCGTTTAATATCATCAAAGGTGTTGTGGTATCACTGGTAACCATGCTTCTGTACAAGCACATCAGCAGACTGCTGAAGGGTGAGGCGATGAATTAGTTCATCATTTCCGTAATCATTTCCGTAAACGGAGAATCCAATAAATACGTTGTAGAGAGACGGACAAAATGCAGAGAGAAATCCTCTGTTTTTTGTCCGTCTTTTAAAATTTTCGGGGAATGGCGGCAATGGATTGCCCACACAGGTCTTTTAGTAGTACAATGAAGCATAATCGATAAAAGAAAATACGCAGCGAAATTGGAAAGGAGCGCAAAAAAAAGAGATCCGCACATTGGCTGAAATCTCTTTTCTATCACATTTTAATATTGTTATTATGTCTCGAAACTGTTAAGCGCTTTCCAGATGTTCCATCACTTGAACGCCCCATTTAAAAAGGGCGGTTCGCATGGCGAAGGTCAGGACTGCGGTAAGCAGAATCATCACGCTCGTGGTGATGTGGATGTTGAGCTGAAGTTTTCCGTACAGCAGGTAGCCGGCTCCGATCAGGATTGCGCCGACAGTGAGGTCGATGAGGACGGAGATCAGGGAGCGGTTGTTGGATTTTATGGCGGCGGTTTCGTTTTCCCAGTTTAATTTCGGAAATGCAAGGTCAAAAAGGAGCTGTTCATAGTTGACGAACAGGGTAAATAAAACCGTGATCGCCGTGGTGTAAAGAAGGGTCGCCGGGTGCAGACCGAAGACGACAGCAATCATGTTGAAGACCAGAGCGTATGGCAAGGTGCCAAGGAGACTGATCAGGATGCCGCTTACCAGCATGGCACGGATCTGGTCGTGATAGCTCATCGGAATGCATTTCATATAGATGTATTCGCTGCCCTTTCGGGACATCGCTGTGGCGGAGATCACGCAGAACATGGACATCATGACGGCGATTCCGGCGGCGGTAAGGACGGCAACTGCGACGGGCACTTCCCCTTTCAGGAGGCGGAATATAGTGCCATCGGCGACAAGCCGGGTCCAAAGGCCGGTGGTTTTAGCCATGCCAAGGCTGGAAATGATTGAAATGAGGGCAATACCAAGCATGAAGACCGGCCAGATGAGAGGCATCAGAACACAATTCATGAACCAGGCCGGTGTGCGGTACAGTTTTTTCCATTCAATCATCGCGTAGGTGCGGACCGGATTTTTGCTTTTGACGGTTCGGGTCACTTCTTCTTTGGATAAAATGCGTTTTTCGCTGGTGGTTTCGCTCATGCCGAGGACAGCCGGGAGGTAGATTTTCCAGGCGAGGGCGAAAAAGACAGCAAGGATGACGGCTGTTGTAGCGATGTAGAGTATCATTTTGAGAAAGGATGCATCTGCAAGGCTTCCGGTCATCAGGGGCAGGTTCGGAAAAATGGTCCGGAAGGCGCGCAGAGTGCCCTTCTGGCTTTCCATCATGTTCATAATATCCTGCATTTCAAAATTTCCGATACTGCGCGAAAATACGTTGATGCCGATCGCAAAAATCAGGGATGCGGCGAATCCGAGGTAGCTTAAGAAATCCTTGTTTCGGATATTTTTGAAAAGACGCATCACGAGCATCGTCAAAACTGCGGCGTAAACGAGCGGCACAACCGGGAAAATAAGGCAGGCGAGGATCATATTGATCCAGTAAAAAATGCCCATTTTGGCGCTGATCCCGTACCCTAACAGAAACGGAAAGAACAGCAGTACAATAAGATAGTATTCGTTCAGCAGACAGCAGAAGCCTTTCGCACCAACAATCTGCGCCGGGGTAAACGGCAACGGCAAAAGCTTTACGAGGTCAGAGTCCATGTAATACTCGCTCAGAAACAGCGGCAGGCCATAGAAGAAAATGACCATCATGCCAATGGCACAGACGAACTCGATCAGCAGGGTTTCCAGCCCGAGCGGCTGCAGGAAGGTATAGCCGGAATATCCCAGAAAAAACAGTAAGACCGACACGGGAAGGAGGCAGACACCAAGCAGAAGGTATACAACGATACGTCCTCCGTCCGAAAATGCTTTCTTTTTTCCGCTCTTCTGATTGCTTTTTCCTGGTCCGCTTTTCAGAAGGAAACGGGTGAGAATCCATAAGTTACGCATGTTCGGTGATCTCCAGAAAGATATTTTCAAGTGTCTGATCCGGATAGGCCGCTTTTAATTCTTCCAGGGTACCCAGGTATACCTGGCGGCCGTGATGGATGATGGCGATGCGGTCGCAGAGTTTTTCCGCTACTTCCAGCACATGGGTGGAAAACAGCACGGCGTTTCCGGCATCGGCGTGTTCACGCATCATCTGTTTGAGCTCGTGCGCGGAGCGCGGGTCAAGGCCGGTCAGCGGCTCATCGAGAATCCAGACCGGCGGCTTGTGGATCAGTGCGCCCATCACCATGATTTTCTGACGCATGCCATGCGAGTAGCTCATGATACGGCTCGAAAGGTTCTCTTCCATCTCAAAGCGTTTTGCGGTTTCTTCGATAAAACGCTGACGTTCTTCCGTTCCGACACCGTAGATATCTGCCATAAAATTCAAATATTCAATTCCCCTGACGCGAAGAAACGCATCCGGGTCGTCGGGCACAAAACCGAACTGGCGCTTGGCTTCGAGCGGATCCTTCTGGATATCTTTTCCATTGATTTCAATCGTTCCCTCGGACGGTGCCAGGATGCCGGTGATCATTTTTAATGTTGTCGTTTTCCCGGCTCCGTTTGGGCCGATAAATCCGGTGATCTTTCCATCTTCGATATCCCAGGAAAGATCATCGACGGCTTTTTTGCTTCCATCGCCGTAAATCTTACTGACGTGGTTCAGACGAATCATGTTTTATTCCCCCTCTTTTTTCTTTGTAAAGCAAAGCTATCATTCTCTTGCTTCGTTTCTAAAAACAGACTGCCCTTTTCTCACTCCGAAAGCTCTTGTCCTTCCCTGCGCAGGAAAAGGAGTCAGGCGGATATTCGCAATCCGCTTCGCTACTTGCTTGATTCGGTTAAATTTCGAAGCAAGGGCTGTGATCTTGTTTTTTTCAGTATGCATTTTTCTGTCAGAACTGTCAATCGTCGGAGCGAAAAATACAGAATTTTGTAAGAACTTGTAAGACTTTTCCGCAAAGTGTGGCTTGCAGCTTGCGGAAATGCTTTTTCAGATACGCTCCAGGATCAAATCCGATTTTACGTGGCAGGAAACTTCAGCGAACTTTCCTGCCACGCAAAAAATCAGCCACAGAAACCCTTTCGGAAAACTGTGGCTGATGCTTTACCCTCTACTTTTTCAGAATCACATCGATGACTGTATCGACTCCATCCGGCAATACCGGGTCTTCGCCGAGATCGGCGAATGCCATGGTCGGATAATCGCTGTGTACCCAGCTTGTGGAAACCGGGATTTCCGCGCCGGTTGCGACGTAGCGGATCGCCTGGATTTCTTCTTTTTTCACGCCGGGCAGCGGCAGCGGCCCAACGGTATTTTCATAGACATGAAAATACAGATGGTTTCCGTGGCGCGTCACACGGCCAAAGTCCGGTTTCGCAATACCGGCTTTTCCGCAGCCGTAAATGCTCTCTCCGTTTTTCTTCATCCACTTTCCAATCTCAGCCAGCCGTTCGATCGACTCCTCCGGGATATTTCCCCTGGCGTCCGGGCCGACGTTCAAAAGCAGGTTTCCACCCTTCGATACGCACTCGACCAGCTTTTTGATCAGCATCGGTGCCGGTTTGAAGAAGTGGTCGTTGGCACAATAACCCCAGTGATTGTTCATCGTGACGCAGGATTCCCAGGCGATATCGTTTCCATTCACATCCTGGATGCCGTTCGGCGGAATCATCTGCTCCGGGCTCACAAAGTCGCCGTGGTACGAGGTCGGATTTCCGGCCGCCAGAGAACCGTAGCCCTCTCCGCTCACCTCGAGACGGTTGTCGATGATGACATCCGGCTGGAGCTTCCGCACCATATTGATCAGCTCCGTCGCTTTCCATGCTTCGCCGCGCAGCGTATCGTAGGAAAAGTCAAACCACAGCACATCGAGCTTTCCGTAGTTTGTGCAGATCTCGCGTACCTGATTATGCATGTAGGTCAGGTAGCGGTCGAAATCGCGGTCATCGTTTTTATATGCCGGGTTGTTCCGCATCGGGTGGTTCCGGTCGCCATAGTGCGGAAAATCGTCGTGGAACCAGTCGAGCAGGGAGAAATACAAACCAACCTTCAGTCCTTCTGCACGGACGGCATCAACGTACTCTGCAACAAGGTCGCGGCCGCATTTCGTGTTGGTGGATTTGAAATCGGTATACTGGCTGTCGAAGAGGCAGAATCCATCGTGATGCTTGGCAGTCAGAACCATGTATTTCATGCCGGCCTCTTTCGCCGCTTTTGCCCATTTCCGCGGCTCGAAATCAACGGGATTGAACTCCTCAAAATATTTCATGTAATCTTCTTTTGGAATCTGCTCGGTACTCCGCACCCATTCTCCGCGTGCCGGGATGGCATAAAGTCCCCAGTGGATAAACATGCCGAAACGTGCGTCGCGGTACCACTCCATCCGCCTGTCATAGGCTTCTCTGTCAAATTTGTACATCGTTTTGCTTCCTCCTGTTTTAGTTTTATATTGGTAATGATTCAGAGTACCATTTCGCATGGCTCTGAATCGTTACGTCAAGCGGATATTCGCAATCCGCTTCGCTGCTTGATTCGGTTAAATCTTGATTTTCACCCATTTTCCCTGTTTGAATCGGATCGTTGCAAAGATAAACCGTGACATCTGATCCGCCAGCACGCCGAACCAGATTCCGACGATGCCAAGCCCCAGCGTGTAACCGCCGAGATACGAAACGATCGTACGAATAAATGTAACGCTGATCATAGATGCAACTGCCGTATAAAGCGTATCTCCCGCACCGCGCAGGCATCCCATGTAAATAACCTGACAGATCTGGAAAATGACGACGAAGATAATGACATGGATGATGCTGACACCGATTTCAATGATATGCTGTTCTTCGAAAAACAGGCTGTACAGCCATCTTCCGCCGAAAAGATAAATGGCAACGAGGCATACTGCGATGCCCGCGCCGATCAGACGGCACGTTCTGCCGTACTCCTTCGCCAGATCTGGCTTTTTTGCGCCAAGGCTCCGGCCGATCAGTGCAACCGCTGCGGACTGGAGGCCGTCGCCGAACGCAAACGAAAGCGACATAATATTCATGCCGACCTGGTGTGCCGCCATCGCATCGGTTCCCTGTTTGGCCGCCATGATCGCCGTCATCATAAAGCCGATCCGCATGAAAACCTGCTCGAAAAACACACTGTACCCGACCCTGACCAGGCTGATGAACGCTGCAAGCGTCGGTTTAATTTTGTTCTTCAGAATATAGCCAAGATTCAGGAATCCGTCTTGCTTTGTGATGGAAAGGATGCTCATCACACATCCGACAACCGTTCCTGTGACGGTTGCCAGTGCCGCAAAGCGCCGGGAACCCGAAATGGCCGTTGATCAGAAGATAATTCAGGATAATATTAATCGTATTTGATGTTACATTTGTGCGCATCGTGATTTTTGTATTGCCCGCACCGCGCTGTGCCGAGTTGATCCCCATCTGGATACAGTTAAAAATCATACCGCCCATGATGATACGGAAATATGTTACTGCGCCATTATGAGTCTCCGCCGTTGAACCGCACAGATGGATAATCGGACTTGCAAACGCCACAAATCCAACACTGAATGCAGCTACCGCAAGGATAATAAATACAAGCGCAGTCACCAGGGTCTCATTCGCCGCACCCTGCCTCTGCTCTCCGCGCCGCCGCGCAACGAGAGCAGAAATCGACACATTCAGCGCAAAGAAAAACGCCAGGCCAAGCAGCTTCGGCTGTGTCGTCAGACCGACCGCGGCAACTGCGTAGGAGCCAAGCGAGCTTACCATCAGCGAATCTACAAGACCCGCAAATGCAATGAAAAACGACTCCACGATCGCCGGCCACGCCATGTTGACGGCGGTCTGGAATGTGTCTTTGTGGTATTTCCCCTGTAACTTGTTTCCTAAGTACCCCATCTCTTTTCCTCTCTTTCGTCCCAATATCAATTTCTATTTTACTTTGTTTTAACAGAAGGGTCAATACGGTACCGGCAGAAAAAAGCCAGCCGCAAAAGCAAAATTCTTTTCGCTTTTTGTGGCTGGCTTTTCTTTTATCTTTCCGTAGCGATTCAGACCCCCATCTTGATTCCGCTTACGCTACATCCCAGTATTGCTTCTTATTTTTTCAGCACAAATTCTGCCTTATTCTCTGTCGTGCTGTCGCTTCCGATGAAGACTTCGAAAGCACCGTTTTCACTTTCTACACGCTCATTTTCTGTCAGGAAGCGAAGCTCTTCTTCTGTGATTTTGAAGATGACTTCGGTTTCTTCTCCCGGCTGAAGGGTTACCTTGCAGAAATCTTTCAGCTCTTTCACCGGGCGTACCACAGATGCGGCTACGTCGTGGATATAAAGCTGTACGGTCTCGGTTCCCTTTGTATCGCCGGTGTTTTTCACGGTTACGGAGGCTTTAATCTCATCTTCCATGCCAAGCTCTGCCTTGTCCAGTTTCACATCTGAAATTGCAAAGCTGGTGTAGCCAAGACCATATCCGAACGGGAACAGTGGTGCGTTCGGGATATCGAGGTATTTGGAACGGAAACGGTCTTTGTCCTTGCCCGGCACATGCGGTCTTCCGGTGGAATATTCGTTGTAGTGAACCGGCACCTGGCCTACAGAGTACGGGAAGCTCATGGTCAGCTTGCCGCTTGGAGCGTATGCACCAAAAACAACGTCTGCGATTGCATTGGCACCTTCGGTACCCGGCATCCACACTTCAAGAACGGCTTTTGCTTTCGATACGACATCTCGCAGGTCGAGCGGACGGCCATTGAAGAGGACAACGACAACGTTTTCATTGACTTTTGAAACGCGCTCAAGCAGTCTCTGCTGGATTTCCGGGATGCGGATGTTCGCGTTGCTGGTTGCCTCACCGGACTGCAGACGATCCTCGCCGATCGCAAGAACGACAACATCAGCCTCTTTTGCTGCGTTTACAGCCTCAAGAAGCATTGCTTCTTCCTCTTCCGGCGTGGTGGACTGCTCCATCGCCTCGCCGAAGCCTTCCAGACGGATGTCGGAGCCAAGCATCGGAGAGCCTGTATGGAAGCTCATGTTTGTCGTATCTGCCTGCGCTTTTACGGCCTCTTCCAGATTTGTCACATCCTTTGCATCTCCGATAAAGGACCAAGCGCCCATCAGGTTTCTGCTGTGGACATACGGTCCGACCCAGGCAATCTTCTTCTCCTTGCCAAGAGGCAGGATTTTCTCTTCGTTTTTCAGCAGGACAAACGATTTTCTTGCGGCTTCTCTTGCCAGATCGCGGTGCTCTTTGCAGAGAATGACTTCTTTTTCTTTCGTCTCGTCTGCGTCTTTATACGGATTTTCAAACAGTCCCAGTTTGTTTTTCAGTTCCAGAATACGCATGCAGGACTCATCGATCAGATCCTCGGAAATCTTGCCCTCTCTTACAAGACGGCACAGGTTTTCGCAGTAAATACCGGTCATCATATCAATGTCAACGCCTGCCTCGGCGGAGCGGACAGCTGCCTCCTCACGGTCTGCGCAGTAGCCGTGGTAAATAATCTCCTCGATTGCCGCCCAGTCGGAAATCAGAACTCCGTCAAATCCCATCTCGTCACGCAGGATGCCGCGCATCAGTTTCTTGTTTCCGGTTGCCGGAACACCGTTTACCGTGTTGAAGGAAGTCATTACCATCGCTGCGCCTGCATCGATGCCGGCTTTGTAGGACGGCAGATAGAAGTCACGGAAGGTATGCTCGGAAAGCTCTACCGTATTGTAGTCTCTTCCTGCTGTCGGAGCACCATAGCCTGCGAAATGCTTCACACAGGAAGCAATCTTGTACGGCTCCTTCAGATCGTCTCCCTGGAATCCGCGCACCATTCCGGCACAGAACAGACCGTTCAGATAAGGATCCTCACCGGTAGACTCCATGACACGTCCCCATCTTGCATCGCGAACCAGGTCGGTCATGGGTGCGAAGGTTACGTGAAGGCCGGAAACGGCTGCCTCTTTTGCAGCAACTGCCGCACACTTTTCGGACAGCTCCGGTTCAAACGTTGCGCCCTGTCCCAGCGGAATCGGGAAAATGGTCTTGAAGCCGTTGATGACATCCAGCATGAACAGCATCGGGATGTGATGCGGGTGCTGCTCCACAAAATCCTTCTGGATTTTCTTTAACGTTTCTGCACCCATGCTGCCCAGGATGGAACCGGAAAGCGCTACATTTTCCGGCGTAAAGCCTTTATCCGCCATCGGTCCCATGGCTGTGATGTCCATATCTTTATTGAAGAAGGCACCCACCACCTGGCTCATCTGGTTTACTTTTTCTTCCAGCGTCATGTCGGCCAGAAGCTCTTTTAATTTCTGCTCGGTCATTTTTTCTCCTCCATACCTCGTTTTTGCTGTATCTGCTTCTTCAGAAACCCCTAAAATGTCAGAAAAATATCGTTTTTCCGTTTTTTCTAAATCTTATACTGAAATTTTACCACATCTGACCTGAAAAAAATATCCCCTGATCCGACCTTTTTCTTTCACTATTCCGACCTGTTTGTTGCTGTTCCGGTGCGTAAGAAAGTGATAAAATCCTCTGTTATTTCCCGAACATGTGAAGGGGGGCTTTCCGCTATTTTTCACTAAAGCTTCTTCGGTATTCCAGCGGTGCGTATCCCGTATTGTCCTTAAACATCTTCGTAAAGTACGAGAAATTGCTGTACCCCACATACAGCGACACTGTATTGATCGGCAGCGTGCTCTGTGTCAGAAGCTTTTTTGCCTCCTCCACCCGCTTTTGGATGATATAATTACTGATCGAAATACCCTTTTCTTTTCTAAAAATCCGGGACAGATAATCCGTATTCAAAAAGACAAGCTCCTCCCGGTGAATCTCCTCCCGGTAATGTGCATCGATATAAGCGCATACCTGACTCGTGACCGAATCTGATTTGTTGATGTACTGTCTGTACTGAACTGCTTTCCGAACCAGTACCCCGGCATATTCCATCATCTCTTCTCTGCCATAAAGGGAATTCCGATGCAGGTTTTCCATATCCGCATCTGCAAACAGTGCATACGCCTTGATCTCCCGTTCCGAAAGCCATGCATACACCACCTGCGTCAGATCGGTACGGAGTGCTACCAGAAGCTCCCTGGTAATCATTCCTTCCCGCTCCGTCCGGTCAAGGTATTTCTGCAGCCGCTCCAGCAGCTCCTCCGGTTTTTCCTCCGAAAGCAGAGCTTTCCACACATCCAGCTCCTTATTTTCGTAGCTGGTCTGCGGAGCCTGAAATTCGTTCAGAAACAGCACCTCGTTCCGCACGGAAAGGCTTCCCTCCCGCATTTTCTGAAGATTCCGGCTCTGCTTTTGCATCCCCAGTACAGATTCCCACTGTCCGGCACCGCACCACAGCTCCGGATAAATTTTTTCATTCATCCACGCAACAAACTGCCTCAGAATTTCACAATCCCGCCCGCCGTCCTGCGGAAATGCTTTTTCCTTTGACTGTGTAACAATCCAGTAGATGCCCGGTTCCTGGTAAAAAACAGTATCTACCGCAATATCCGTTTCCTCATACAGTTCCGACAGCACATTTTCGATCACAAATTCCATGGTCGCAGTATCCCACATCTCCCGCTTATTGCTCTTTATTTCCGGCATCAGACAAATCAGCCGGAAATAGTGTCCCGGTCCGTAGGGCAGCTGGCGCTGTGCTGCCGTTTCGCAGAACTTCTCCTCGGAGAAGCCGTCTTTCAGCACATTTTTCCAGATATCCTGCTGCAGAATTTTTCTGTTCTGGTTCCACTTGATGCTTTCCTGCCTGAGATCCTGTATTTTCTTTTCTTTCGCAACGGATTCCGCCGCACGCTGTACGGCCTCCTTCAGCTTGTCAAAATCGATGGGCTTTAGCAGATAATCGACACTGTTCAGCTGAATCGCTCTTCTGGCATAGTCAAACTCCGCATAGCTTGTCAGGAATATGACCTGGACCTTCAGCTCCTCTTTTCTGACCCACTCCACAAAGTCGAATCCCGTTCCGCCCGGCATCACGATATCGCTGATCACGATATCAATGTCCACCATTCCCATGATGTTTTTCGCCTGCTGTACGGAAAACGCAGTGTACACCTCGCTCACCCCGGTCTCTGTAAGATCGAGGTTTCTTTTGATACTTTCAATCACGTACTCTTCATCATCCACGAGCAATAGTTTCATGTTCTTCTCCCCCTGTCCTGTATGGAATATGGATATCTACAATCGCTCCGCCGAGCGGACTGTTATCGAAATGAATCTCTCCGGAATCGCCATAATAATAGCGGAATCGTTTCAGGCAGTTTTCAATCCCGATATGCTTTCCATGCTCGGAAATGTCTTCCCCTGCTTTCAGCCTTTGCAGCGTCTCTTCCGGAAAGCCGTTTCCGGTGTCCGAAATATAAATGTTGACATACTTTTCGTCTCCGCGGTCCTCCGGGTAAACCGTCACGGAAATCAGCGGAACCGTCTCCAGCGTCAGGGCATGTTTTGCCGCATTCTCTACAAACACCTGAATCAGGAACGGGAAGATTACTGCGTTTTCCACCTCTTCATGAACCTCAAAATAATAGGTGAATTTTTCCGGATAGCGCAGCAGCAGAATTTTGAGGTAATTTTCACAGTGGTTCGTCTCCGCCGTTACCGGCACCATCTCGCTTGTATTCCGGAAAATATACGCAAGATAATCGGACGTAATACGGCTCATCGACTTTGCATGGTCGTACTGACCGAAGTCGATCATGCTGTAGATAAAGTTCAGACAGTTCATATAAAAATGCGGGCGGATCTGGATTTTCAGGTAGTCCATCTCGATTTTCTGTTTTTCCAGCTCCTGCTCATACAGCGTGATTTTCAGCCGGCGGATCTGGTGAATCATGTTCCGGAATTTATCGTCAATCTGCTCCAGCTCTACCAGGTTTCCTTCCGACATCTGATAGGTGAGGTCCCCATTGTCATATTTCTGAAGATTTTCCATAAACATACCGACCGGCTTTAGGATTTTTGTTTCCAGGTGGAACAACAGCACGGACCCGGCAATCACCATCAGAAAAGCAACGCCAAGAAGGGCAAACACACTTCCCGTCATCAGATTTAAGACTCCCGTCCAGGAGATTTTAATCCGGATTTCAAACGGCGCCTGTGAAAGTTCCTGCCGGAAGGTGTAATTGCCGGTATTAATTTTCGAATTGTCCGTTACAATTCCTTTTTCCGTCAGTGTTCCGATGCTTTTCCCGTTCTGGTTAACGAGACTGACATAGCCGCTCTTTCCAAGAGACAGTTCAGAGAACGGTTCCAGAATTGTCTTCAGATTGACATAGCAGCCGAGTCCGACGCCCTGACTCTGCGCTACCTTGAGCATATAAATATCGTCTCCCTGGCACATCACGGTCCATTTTTTCTTGACTGCATACGCCTGCTGCGACAGGCTTTTGATCCTGCGCTTCAGCGCTTCCTGCAAATAGGGATCAACGGCGTAAAGCCCGTCAGAGGAAATGCTCAGCTGATATAAGCTCTCATCCTTCTTCGTATAGAGAAAAACATTGTAATCCGTTCCAAAATCCCACGCCGCAGATACATAGTTTCTTCGTAGCTGCGTAATAACATATTCCTCATACTGATCCTTCTCCATCAGATCCATATATTTCCAGAAAGCAGAGTCCGGGTTGGTTCTGTCCATTACGGTTGAAAGCAGATTTCGGCTGATCCGGAAGAACCGGTTGTCCAGCTCATCCGTATACAGCTTTGAAATCTCTTCCAGCTGCTCATATACCTGCCGCTGCGTCCGGTTCAGAATAAGCACGCTCCCAGCCAGAAAAAGCAGCAGCATACTCAGCAGGCAGATCAAAAGATAACGCCCCTGCTGCGCCAGTGTTGTTTTTTTCGTCTGTTTTGAAATACGCATGAAGTTTCCTCCTTTTTTCTGTTCCGGTACGCTCGAAATTTTTCCGTGTTTGATTTTACGAACTGATCTTTTTTCTGAATATAATACAGCAGAAAAACAGTACACCTCATGTTTCCATGAGTCTGTACTGTTTTTCTGATTTATGTCGGAAACACCGAAATGTTTCTCTTTTTTATTCCTGCATGGAAAATCATCCCTTTACCGCACCAAGTGTGATACCTTCTGCGAAGTATTTCTGAAGGAACGGATAGATGATAAACAGCGGCAGCATGGCGATAAATGCGATTGCCATACGGATCGAGGTTGTCGGCAGCTTTGCCACCTCGGCACCGATATTTCCGGTTACTTTTCCACTTGCCAGGTACTGAATATCGGTGATCATCTGGTTCAGCAGGTTCTGGATACTGTAAAGCTTCTGGCCTTCATTTCCTGATAAATAGTATAAACCATTTGTCCAGTCATTCCAATAGCCAAGTGCGGAAAACAGTCCCATGGTTACCAGAATCGGTTTTCCAAGCGGCAGTGTGATGCTGGTGAAAATCTTCATGTGTCCTGCGCCATCAATTTTGGCCGCCTCGAACAGCGCGTCCGGGATACTGGTGTTAAAGTAGCTTCGGATCATCAGCACGTTGTTTGCACTTAACAGGAAGCCCGGAACAATCAATGCCCAGATCGTGTTTTTGATGTGAAGATACTTTACATACATCAAGTAGGTCGGCACCAGTCCGCCGTTGAACAGCATCGTAAAGAATACGAAAAAGGTAATTGCTCTGCGGTACGGCAGCTTTTTAATCGAAAGCGGATATGCCAACAGAGCGGACATCGCAAGGTTTGCAACTGTACCAACGATGGTTACAAAAACGGTGATTCCGTACGCTCTCAGGATTTTCTCACCCTGACGGATGATATAGGAGTAAGCATAGAAGCTGAATTTCTCCGGGAAGAACGAATATCCGTTGCGGATCAGTGTGTTTTCATCGGTCAGCGAGGAAATAAATACGAGTACAAACGGCAGTACAATGGATAACGTAATCAGAATGAGTACTACATTAATCCAGAACTGCAAACGTTTTGCTTTTTTTGAATTTGTCATACTTCCATCCTCCTAGAATAATGCCTGGTCTTTGTCTACTTTGCGGACAATCCAGTTACTCAACATTACGACACAGAAGCCTACCAGAGACTGGTATACACCGGCTGCAGATGACATACTGATATTTCCCTGCTCAATCAGGGCACGGTATACGTAGGTATCGATAACGTTTGTGGTCGGGAACAGAACACCGGAGTTCATTGGTACCTGATAGAACAAACCGAAATCGGAATAGAAAATTCTTCCGATGCTGAGAAGCAGCAGGGTAATGATGGTCGGAACGAGGCTCGGCAGTGTGATTTTTGTGATCTCCTGCCATTTGCTTGCGCCGTCCAGTCTGGCAGCCTCATAGAAGGAAGGATCGATACCGATCAGCGATGCGATGTAGATCAGGCATCCGTATCCTACGCCCTTCCAGCAGTTCGCGATAATCAGGATCGCCGGCCAGTATTTCGGTTTCTGGTACCACTGAATCGGGTCAATGTGGAACAACGGAAGGATGGAGTTGTTGACAAGACCATTTTCTGCACTCAGAAGCGCATATACGATGTAGCTTAAGATAACCATAGACATCAGGAACGGAAGAAGAATCGCACTCTGATATATCTTTTTGAGCTTTGTGTTTCTTATCTCCGTAATCAGAATCGCAATGGCAATTCCGACTACCATGTTTACAAGAATAAATGCAACGTTATACAGCAACGTGTTTCTTGTAATGATCCATGCATCCTTGGAAGCAAACAGGAACTTGAAGTTTTTAAGTCCTGCCCACGGGCTTGCCCAGATACCTTTCGCAAAGTTCAGTTTTTTAAACGCAATCACCATACCTGCCATCGGGATGTAGTTATTGATCAGCAGATACAGAAGTGCCGGAAGCATCATCAGATAAAGCGGCCAGTATTCCTTCAGCGCGTTTTTCTTTTTTTCTTTTTTAACCTCTGCTTTTTTCATAAAGCGTGTCTCCTTTTATGAGGGCTGTTTTTTCAGGTTCTTTCACAGAGAAAGCTCCACATCTTTTGGGGTAAGAGTGGAGCCTTCGGTTGCTGTATCACACCGGATTTTCTTCCGCTCCGGTCGTGTTCTTTTTACAAATTATGGTGCCTATTTCTCTGCAAGAAATGCATCCAGCTGCTCCTGCTTTGCAGCAATGACATCATCGATTCCCGCATCATCCAGCGCCTCAAGGAACTGCGGAAGCAGTTCGTCCGGATCTCCGGAGCCGCTGTAAAGTGCGCCGCTGTACTGGCTGATTACGTTGTTCAAAGCTGCTACCTGATCCACATATTCACTGTTGTCAAAGACAAATCCCAGTGCTTTCGACTTAATACCGGAAGCGTTGAATTCTTCCATTTTTTCCCAGAGCTGCGGGTCAGATCCATCCCATTTGTATGCGATAAACTGGTTCGGAAGCTCCCATCCGCAGTTGTAGCTGTAGCCTACGTTGTCTGCTGTTACACCGTCCGGGTAGTTGATGATTCCGTTTTCTTCATCTTCTACTACGTAGTCGATTCCCTCTTCGCCCCAGTTCAGAAGGTTCATGACTTCCGGGCTGCCATAGATGTAATCGAGAACCTGCATTGCTTTTTCCGGATTCTCGGAGTTCTGTGCTAAAGAATAAATAACTGAGCCGTAAGAGGATGAGTTGATGATCTGCTCATCATAGAACGGTACAATTTCAAACTCATATCCTGTAGAGCTCTGGAACTCAACCGGGGTACCCGGATGATAAGCGTAGAACAGGGAGAACACGTTTCCTGCTTTGCATACGGTTCTCCAGCTTTCTGTGTTTGTTCCGGCATCCTTGCTGATATAGCCTTTCTGATACCAGTCATACAGCATGCTTGCGGTATCTTTGAACCAGTCTGTTGCAAAGTAGTTTTCTACGGTTGTGCTGTTGGTCTGATCCATCAGAACGCCGGTGTTGGTATCGCCGAGTCCATCACCACGGAACAGACGTCCCAGAGGCGTATCACCGCCGTTGCAGGAGAACAGCATAGTCATATCAGGCTCGCCTGCCTGTACGGTCTCAAATACTTTCTCCATATCCTTCGGCTCTTTGATTTCGTCGGTATTGATATTATACTTTTCTACCAGGTCTTTTCTCATGAAGATAGCCGGAATGCTGCCTCGCTCGATCTGACCTGGAACGCCATAGACAAATCCGCCAACCTGATTGGTTTTTGCAATATCCTCGCCATAGATATCTTTCAGGTTTGTGCCGTATTTGTCAATCAGTTCAGACATATCCATGATCTGTCCGGAGTGCATGTACTGAATTGCTGTTGTTGCACTTGTGTACAGAAGATCAATTTTCTCATCGCCGGAAAGCATCAGCTGTAACTGCTGAGATGCGCTTGCCCACGGAAGAACAACGATATCGAGCTTTGCATTCAGCTCCGGCTCCAGAATCTCGTTGATTTTTTCTTCGATTCTCTCTTCATCCGGCTGCTGGCTGCCCTGCAGTACCATAGTTACAGTGTACGGCTCGCCTTTTTCCTCTGTCTTTGCTGTGCTTCCGGAAGCTGCGGAGGAACCGGAATCAGAACTGGATCCTGTGCTTCCGCATGCTGCCATGGAAAATGCCATAGTTGCTGCAAGAATGCCTGCTAACACTTTTTTCTTCATACTTTTTCTCCTTTTCACGTATCGTGTTGTGTGACCTTTGATGATTGTATTATAGCAGAATTTTGACTTACAACTCTATAACTGATTTGACTTTGAAGTATCACTCTTCCGACCTTTGTGTCTTTTTTCTGTCATCCCCATCCAACGAAAAAAATGGCTCCTCCTCCATCTGTTTTATGAAGGAAAAGCCATTTTCCGTCAAAAATCTTCCACCATCTTTGCCCCTTCTGCCCCATCGAGTTCGGTCACGGTTCCATTCATGACACGGTAGACTCTCTGGCAGAGGCCGAGGACACTCGGACGGTGCGTCGTAACGATACAGGTTTTGTTGGGACGCTGACGGATGATGTTTCGGAGGACGTTTCGTTCCGTCGTGACATCCAGTGCCGAGGTGGCTTCATCCAGAAGCAGCACCGGGGCATCGCGGAGGACGGCACGGGCGATGGCAAGCCGCTGGGACTGGCCTTCGGAGAAACCGCGACCACGTTCCCCGACGCGGCTGTTGATGGTATCCGGCAGATGCTGGACGAAATCCCAGGCGCAGGAGATTTTGAGCGCTTCGATGATCTCCTCGTCGGTCGCATCCTCTTTTACCATGCGCATATTTTCGGCGATTGTGCCGGAAAGGATCGTATTTCCCTGCGGCACATAGGCGAAGAGATGACGCGTTTCGGCGTTCATGGGAACCGTTTTTCCGTTTGAGGCAATGATCACGGTTTCCCCCTCCTGCGGGCGGATAAGGCCGAGAATCAGGCGGATCATCGTTGTTTTTCCCTCGCCGGACGGGCCAACCAACGCTACAATCTCGCCGGGGGCGGCCTGAAACTCCGATTTGGTGATTACTTTGTTTCCTTCTATATAGGAAAATTCTACCCCATGCATCTGTACCCGGAAGCCATCCTTTGCCAGTGGATCGAGCGCGGCACTCTCCGGGATATGGACTTCTTTTGGCAGCTCCACAAGCTCACGGATCCGGTGCGCCGAGACGGAGCTGTTGAGGAAGGACGGAATAATTGAAATTACGTTTCCAAACGCGCCGGAAAGGTTACTCCGCTGCTGCAGGAACAGTGTCATGGTTCCATAGGTAATGTCGTGCGTCCACAGACGGAACAGACAGTATCCGAATGCCGTAAATTCCACCGCACTCCCGAGTATAGACATTACGATATTGGTTTTAATCGTAAACAGATTATATTTCAGGCTGATGTCCTTGAAAAGTCCCTGCCACCAACGCATCTTTTTACTGTAATACGGTGCGATGCCAAACGACTTGATCGTATCAAAGTTGTAGAACGCTTCTACCTCAAAGCTCATCAGATTACTGCTCATCTCGCGTACTTCTTTGCTATATTCCCGCTGACGGCGGATCATAAAACGGGACATCAGAAGCAGAAACGGTGCGCTTAAAAAAGCAATCAGTGCCATGACCCAGTCATAATGCAGGATTACGAAAAAGGTGGCAATAAACCGATACACGGCAATGATAATCGTCGGGAGCCAGCTGATTGCGTTGCCGCTGACCGTTCCAATGTCGCCGTTGAAACGATTGAGTACGTCACCGTTTGCGTATTTGCTGATTTCCAGCCAGTCCGCATCAACGATTTTGTCAAAAATATCCGCCTGGATGTCGTTGTTGATGGCGATACCAAGCTTCGTTGAAATGCGGTTGATGACACTCTCAAACCCAAGGCTGAACACGGTGCTTCCGATCATGATGCAAAGCAGCAGCGGGAGCTTCTGTATCTGGTATCCGGTGATGATATCGATCAGGTATTTTCCTGCCACGCTGCCGACAAGCCCAAGCGAAGTGCTTAAGATACCGAGAATCGTATAAAAAACAATCGCACCCTTATAGCGCGCGCTGTAGCCAAAAATCCATTTCCAGTCATCGATGATTTCCGAGAACGTTCCGTTTTTCCATCGCTCCGACAGGATGCGGAGAGACTCGAAGGGAGCGTCTTTACTTTTCTCTTTGGATTCTTCCTGCATGCGCGTCTCCTCTCTTTTTCCCGTCTGCGGTACGGATCATATCGTATTTTTTCAACAGCTCGACACGTCCCGCACCCACTTCAATGCTCGATTTCTGTTCTTTTTCTCCCTGCCCCAGCCATTTCAGGATTCGCTGCACGTATGCAGCCGGGAGCAAAAACGGATACCTCGCCGCATAGGGATACTTGTTTTTCATATAGGAAGCTTCCGGAACCAGCGATTTCCAGATTCCCCCGGCTGTGTGCTTTTCCGCCCCGGTCTCTGCCGCATACAGGGTAATGTTTGCACTGTGGATCCGTCCCGCGCTCGATTTTCCGAACGAACCGGCATCGAGGATATCGATCAGAAGCGCTTCGGAATCCGGGTGAAGCTTCTTTGCGGCACGGACTGCCCCACTTGCTTCATAGGAAAAGCCCAGATACCGCTCGCCGATATCCAGCAGATTGATGCAGAAGCACGTCATGTGATACTCTTCGCACAGCTGCCAGAACATTTCCCAGTCTATTTTTCTTCCATATACACGAATCATCTGTACCATATCACAGATCTGACGGATCCCGACACCGCCGTGAAGAAAGTGCTTGAAGCTGTGACAGAGAAGATAGAAAAGATGATGCGTTTCTTCTAAGGTAAAGATGCTCTGCCCCTGCACTTCCACTTTGGATGGATGCGCGAAAACATCGGAAAATGCACGATTCAGATAACCATAGGCAGAGGATTCTGTGCTGAACAGCCTGGTATGTATTTCATAAAAGGCTCCTGTTTTCGGATGAATATAGCCCATCTCTTCCGGGACATCACCGTCTTTGGCACCATTTGGCATTGCGGTTTCTTTGTCCCGCACAAAGCCCTTCCTCATAAAATAGGCATCCACTGCTGCAAAATCCTTTTCCGGAATCAGCAGATCCTCATCCCCGGACGGGCGCAGATCCGGCTTCGGATAGAGACTTCTGCACACAATCCCTTTCATCACCAGCGGCTGCACGCCCAGCTGCTCCAGCTCCTTTTCATCTGTAAGAAACAGCGCGGTACGCGAAACCTGCTGCAAAATGCTCTGCATCGCCTGCGTTTTTACCTGTCTGCGAAGCTCATCCGGAAGCTCTGCAAATTCCGGTGTTTTGCCCACAACATCGTAGACCGCTGACAGCAGCGAATGCTGTGCCGCGAGGACAAACAGATGATTCCATTGTTTTTCTGTCAGCGCCGCAAGTTCTTCTAGAGCTGCTTTTTCTTCCGTCAAAAACGCACGAACCACCGCAAGGAATGCGGTTTCTGTTTCTGTAATCATGTTTTTTCCCTTTCGTTTTCCCTGTGTGCGGGTCTTTTTCCCTGTAAAAGGCGATAGATCCGGTTTCCCATCGGTCGAAGCGGAATCATTCGAATCCAGACCTTCTCAAAAAAGCCCCACCAGAAGCTTCCCGGCGCAAGCCTTTTTCCTTTTCGTTCCACCTGTGTCACCCGTGCAAAAATCTGCTCCCGCCGCACATTATGTTCGATTTCTGTCTGTCCGTCCCCGATCAGGTCGTAACTTTCTCCATGAACACCACAGATCCGGTGCACCACAAACTGTCCGCCCGGCCGCTCATAAAATACGATATCGCCCTTTCGCAGCTCCCGCTCCGGGGCACGAAAAAAAATGCTGTCCCGCCCGTGGATCAGAAACGGTGCCATGCTGCTCCCGGAAATCACCATCCGCACTTCTTTTCCCTGCTCTACCAGCTCTTTTAGCATTCCGACATAGGCGCGGGTGTCTACCAGCCTCATGCTTTTTTCTCCATTTTCCGCATCGCATTTTTTTGCAGGAAAGCCGCAGCTGCTGCTTCTTCGGACGAATCCCTCATAAGCTCCTGCTCCAGCGTTTTCACCGCATCCTCCGAAATGTCACATGCCAGATGATAAATTGGTACCTTTCCCACCAGACGCTCGAGAAGATCCAGGTTTTTCACCAGTCCCTCCCGCTCCCAGCGGTTCATGGTAATCTGTCCGTACAGGCTTGTAAATGCCTCTGCCGGGCGAAGCCGCCATGCCTGGTTCAGCTTCGCCTGGCTCAGCATCACAATGCATCCGATTGGCAGTTTTTTGTTTTCGCAGACCTCCGACGTTCCGCAGACCGGCCAGCCATTTGCTGTCCACGTTTTGCCGTCATATTCAAGCAATGCCTTATCACCGTTTACAGTACGGCTTCCCCGGTACTGCTCCCAAAGGCCCGCCTGCGTAGTTTTGCCCGTTCCAGATGGTGCTGAAAAGAGCATGGCCTTCCCCTGATACTCCAGATATGCACAGTGCAGAATCAGGCATGGCCGCTCCGACAGGCGGCGTTCCAGTGCAAGAAGAGACAGAAATACAACCTCATATTTTGCAACTCCATCCAGATACCATCTCCCGACAAACACCTGTGCATGCTTTTGTGCCGTCTCACGATACAGTGCATAGGGACGCTCTTCTCCTTTCACACCGATCAGGCGGCTTTCCAGTCCTTCTCCGTTACGAAACACCTGCAGATCGACCCGATTTACAAGCAATTCGCCTTCCGCCTCCGGAAGTGTATCAACAATGGTAATGGTATAGGTGTAGTCTGCCGACTCCTTTTCCACCGCAAACTTTTCCATATCCGCCGGAAGAACCAGCTCCTCCGGAAAGCGCAGCCGGAAGGAAAAGCTCCCTGTCTGAAATGTTTTTTCCATAAAAACTCCTCTTTTTTTTCTCTGTAATCTTCCATTTTCCACACATCGTGTCACGATCCCTTTTTCCGCATTTATGATAGCAAAAAAAAGATGCTCCGTCAATTGTTTACTCCTCTTATGTAATGTAACTTGTAATTTTTTACTTCCTTTTCTTTCCTTCTTTTCCTTGACTTTTCCTCTTTTTTCTCTTATAATTACCTGTAATGATAACTGTAATTGCACTTCTGCGCGCTTTTCCTATTTTACCGGTTTGACGGCAGAAATGGTGTTCGCCCGAAAAGGCACGGCACTTTGCAAGAGGAGGTTTTGATGGAACCAATGGCTTCTCCGACCAGGTCGGATCTGTTACAAACGATAAAAGAAAAGAAATATCGTGTCAGCGCCGATTATCTGCTGCGTGAAATCGCAGGAGAATACGCGATCATTCCCGTCGGGGCTGCGTGTCAGATTTCGAATGCTGTAATGGTTCCAAACGATACCGCCGTATTCCTCTGGAATGCATTTTTGCAGCCGCATACCATTTCGGAGGTCGTTGCACAGGCGGCAGAAGAGTATGAGGCTCCGGAGGAAAAAATTCAAGATTCCGTATTAAACTTTGTGCATGATACTTTAAAATATCAATTATTAGAGGAGGTTGTTTCATTATGAGAAAAGAGTGGATGGAACCTGTAATCAAGGTTCAGGAATTTGTTGCAAATGAGTATGTGGCGGCTTGTGAAAGCGGAAAGGTTTATAAATTTGAGTGCAATGCTCCTGCAGGAGATTTGTACTATTATCCTAAGAGCGATGGTAAAATTGATGGAACCTACAATGGCTCTGGAAGAGCAAGACCTCTAGGTTCCTATCACCCATGCGGGACTAAACACGATGCCAGTGCAACAAGTGATTTTTACGATGGATTTATTGATTATGATGGGAATGGAATACGGGATCCTAATGAAGGAGTCATTGTATGGCGCGGTCCATGGGGTATGAACGGACATGCAACCAAAGACTTAAACATGAGTTCCTGGGAAACCGCAAAATCCTGATTGTTCCCACAACATCATATTTTTTCAAACGACTGTAAAAGGATCGAACCAACCGTTTCGATCCTTTTCTTTCTGTTCCCATGCAAAGCGGATATTCGCAATCCGCTTCGCTACTTGTTCATAACCGAATAGCTGCTTCGCAGCTTGTATCAGGAGTGGCTTATACCACTCCTGATACAAGCAAATCCCACCCCACTGCTTATTGCTTCACGCAATAGAAGCAAGGGACTTGCCTGATTCGGTTCATCTCTGGTCCTCCGGAGCGTGTCGGAAATGATTTTTCAGACACGCTCCGGACCGGTTTTTGTTTTTTCGGAGGAATTTTTATGAACTATATGGACGACGCTTCGACCTTTGAACGTTCCCTTCTCCAGAAAGCCCGCCAGAAGCACATTCCCGTTACCGGTGCGCTTGAGCTTCTGCCGCTTTGCAATATGAACTGCGACATGTGCTATGTCCGGCTGTCCCGCTCGGAAATGGAACGGCAGGGACGGCTTCGCACGGTGGAGGAATGGGTTCGCCTTGCAGAGCAGATGCAGAAGGCCGGTACCGTTTTTCTTCTTCTGACCGGCGGGAGCCGCTGCTCTTTCCGGATTTTAAAACGCTGTATCGCAGGCTTCGAAATCTGGGCATGATTCTCACCATCAATACAAACGGAACCCTGCTGGACGAAGCCTGGGCTGATTTTTTTGCCACATACCCGCCGCGCCGCATCAACATCACGCTCTATGGTGCCGATGCCGCTTCCTACGACCGTCTGTGCCATTTTCCGCAGGGCTTCGATCAGACCCTTCGCGCAGTCCGGCTGCTCCGCGCACGAAACGTGGATGTGAAGATCAGCTGCTCCGTGACCAAAAAGAATCCGCAGGATTTTTCCAGAATTTTTGCCCTCGGAAAAGAGCTCGGTGTCCCTGTTCACGCCGATCACTACATGATGCCCGCCGTCCGGGAACGCTCTCTCCCCTTCGATGCACAGGTACGCCTGCTCCCAGAGGACGCTGCTGCGTTGGCCTTTCAGGCACTGAAGCTGCAGCTGGACGCCGATATTTTCCGGCAATATGTCCGGGAATCCGTCCGCCGTGTCAACGACCCTGCTTTCCCGCGGGGCGACGGCCACATTTCCTGTCTTGCCGGGAACTGCTCTTTCTTTATCAACTGGCAGGGACGGCTTTTCCCCTGTGTCATGCTTTCAGAGCTGTCGGCGTCGGCCTTCGATCTCGGCTTTTTGGCAGCCTGGGAAATGGTTTCCGCAAAAGCCCGGAGTCTTTCACTTAGCACAAAATGCCGGCAATGCCGTTTCCGGCCGATCTGCCGCACCTGTGCAGCAGCTTCCTTTTTAGAGACCGGTTCGTATCAGGGCGCGCCTGATTATCTCTGCCGCTATGCCGAACATTATTATAATCTGCTGCTGGCTGAGCTCGCTTCCTTTTCTTCCGATCCGTCATAAGTTATATCTGCGCAAAAGCGCCGGGCACATATCACTCTGCCCGGCGCTTTTGTGTTTATTCTTCTATTTCCTGCAGACGCTCATCCAGTACTATGGTCTCGCCCGCTTTCAGTTTTACCGTGCGGCGCACGCTGCCGTACACGATTTCCCCTTTATACGCCTGATCTGCCGTCACCCGGCACTGCAGCAGCCTTCCGTCTTTCCATGCAAGCGCAATTCCCGCATTTCCGACCAGCCGCAGGCCTTTTACTTCTCCCTGCTCCCACGCCTTTGGCAGCGCCGGAAGCAAAATCACTTCCTGTTCCCTGCTCTGCACCAGCATCTGCGCAATCGCCGCGGTCACGCCGAAGTTTCCGTCTATCTGGAACGGCGGGTGGCGGTCAAAAAGATTGGCATAGGTGGATTTTGCCAGCATCTGGCAAATGTTCTCCCACGCCTTTTCACCATCCCACAGCTTCGCATAAAAATTGATGATCCATGCCCGGCTCCAGCCCGTGTGGCCGCCGCCGTTTGCAAGGCGTACACGCAGGGTTTCCGCAGCCGCGGCGGCAAGCTCTGGTGTTTTATCCATCGAGATCTGATCGGACGGATACAGGCCGTACAGCTGCGACACATGGCGATGTCCCGGCTCTGCTTCCTCGTACTCCTCCATCCATTCCATGACTCTTCCTGTGGAATCGATGCGGATCGGCGGCAGCTTTTCGAGCGCCGCATTGATCTCCTTCTGTAATTTCCGCATATCCGAAACGTCTGGAATTTCCGCCTCATCCACAGCATCCCCGAGAATCTCTGCCGCTTTTTTGCAGCCGGTAAACAGCTCGCGCAGAATCTCCAGATCCATGGTCGCTCCCATGCAGCAGCAGCCCTGCTCACCGCTTGGCAGAATATAAACATTTTCCGGCGACAGGGACGGGTTTGTTACAAGATAGCCGTCCTTTTCCTCCAGAAAGTCCACGAAAAACAGCGCCGCTTCCGCCATCACCGGGTAGGCCCATTTCAAAAATTCCAGATCCTGCGTATAGGAATAATGCATCCACAGATGCGTGCAGAGCCAGGCAGCTCCCATTGTCCAGATCGTCGCCGGAATCCAGTTGTCCTGTGGCGCGCAGTCTCCGTAAAGATCGGTATTGTGATGCGCCATAAGGCCACGGCAGTCGTACATCCTGCGCGCAATACTCCGCCCGTGCTCCCTCATCCGCCCGATCAGATCAAAGAGTGCCGTGTGGCATTCCGGCAGTGCGCAGACCTCTGCCGGCCAGTAGTTCATTTCCGTATTGATGTTGATCGTATATTTGCTGTCCCACGGCGCCATGAAATCCTTGTTCCAGATGCCCTGCAGCGTCGCCGGAAGATCCCCCGGGCGGCTGCACCCGATCAGCAGATACCGTCCGTAGTCAAACAACAGCTTTGCAAGCCCTTCGTCCGTACCGCCGCTTATGATCCTCTGCAGACGCTCGTCGGTCGGAAGCGCGGCATTTTCCTCTTTTTCCGGCAGAGATAATGCCACACGGTCGTAAAACTCCCGGTAATCCTTCTCATGCTCCGCCAGCAGCCCGCCATACTCCCGTGCCATCGCACGCTCCAGCTTTTCGGTAATTTTCTCTGCCAGCACCTCCTGCACACGTGGTTCCCACGAGGCAACGTCCGCAGACGCATAACGGAAGGTGCTGTCCGCACCAAAGTAAAGCACGGCCTCATCTGCTCCCTCTACAACCAGGGTATGGCCCATCGTATACACGCGTCCGCCCTTTGCTTTCGCAGACAGGCACATGGCAAATTCCAGGGCATTTTTTCCGAGGTTTCCGCTCAGATAAATCGTGTGATCGTTGACCTTTCCTGTACGGTCAAAATATTTTGCACGGTTCAGCATCACCTCAACCGACACTTTTCCCTTCGGTGCACGAAGATGCAGCACCATACAGTCCGCCGGTCTGGAAATGAAGCAGGTTCGTTCAAATGCTTCTTTTTTTGCATTCTCATACTGCACACGGCAGACCGCGCGGTCCAGATCGAGTTCGCGGCGGTACGCGGTGCATTCCTCCTGTGATGGATCATTTAAATATTTCATCTCGATATCGCCAAGTGTCTGATAGCCTCTCTGTCCATCCGGTCCCGAGATGAACGCCAGACGGATCAGATGCTCTGCCTCCGAAATCCGTCCCTGCCGGACCAGTTCGCGCAGTTTCGGCAGATTTTCCCGCGCATCCGGGTTCAGGCGGTCTTCCCATCCGCCGTACCAGATCGTCTCCTCATTAACCTGGATCCGTTCCTCGCGCAGATTTCCAGCGATCATCGCACCAAGCCGTCCATTGCCGAGCGGCAGTGCTTCCTCCCACTCTGCGGCTGGTTTTGTATACCATAATGTACTCATATCCTGTCTCTCCATTCTGTCACCAAAAGAGGGAGGCAGACGATTCCACTTCCCTCTTCGTTTTTCAATTTCTATCTATAGCAAGACCCGAAAATAATGCAAAAAAGGCAGTGCTG
>ENA-OPWH01000648-OPWH01000648.1-human-gut-metagenome-genome-assembly--contig:-NODE-648-length-25812-cov-3.408161_pt1 | contig 25812 bp, 19 predicted proteins | sample MGYA00241506_ERZ502004 | MGnify/ENA primary metagenome ERZ502004 (study PRJEB25962, sample SAMEA2043049) | human gut metagenome | biome: human gut; feature: human-associated habitat; material: faeces... | reverse complement strand
GCAACTTGTCGAAGCCGCCGGCCTTGATATTACGCCCGAACAAGGGATTTTATAGCTTAAACCTGGCAGGGACGGGCAGAAGAACGCCTGTTTGCAATAAGACATAAAAACGGCTTCTTTCCGATTGGGAAGAAGCCGTTTTTATGTCTATGTGAGTTCTTGTTATTTCACTTGGCATCCAGGGACCACTTCACCCTGCGGACCAATCACAACAAGACTTCCGTCGGCGTTTTCAGCCGAGAGGATCATGCCTTGCGACTCCACGCCTTTCAGCTTGCGCGGCTCAAAGTTGGCAATGAAGCAAACCTCTTTGCCCACAAGGTCTTCAGGCTTGTAGAATTTAGCGATGCCCGACACGATTGTGCGTCCGCCCATACCGTCGTCAATCTTGAACTTCAACAGTTTGTCGGCTTTAGGCACTTTCTCGCATTCCAGCACTTTGCCCACGCGGATGTCGAGCTTCATAAAGTCGTCGAACGGCACGTTGGCAGCCACAGGTTCCGGCTTGAAGTTTTTCAGCTTGTTGGCCTCTTTGGTGTCGTTGAGTTTCTTTATCTGCGCCTCAATCACGCTGTCTTCAATCTTTTCAAATAACAGCTCAGCCGGTTTTATCGTTGTTCCGGCAGGGATTATTGTGATTGAGCCAAGCTCATTCCAGTCAAATTTCTCCATTCCCAGCATATCGCGGAGTTTCTTCGACATGAACGGCAGGAACGGTTCGAAAGCGATGGCGAGATTGGCAGTAATCTCGATGGCGATGTTCATAATCGTTTCCACACGTTTCTCATCGGTCTTCACCACCTTCCACGGCTCAGTGTCGGCAAGGTATTTGTTTCCGATGCGGGCAAGGTTCATAGCCTCCTTCAACGCGTCGCGGAAGCGGAAGTGCTCGATGTAGTTTTCGAGATTTGCTTTCACGTCGGCAAATTCCTTCAGCGTCTCGCGGTCATAGTCGGTAAGCTCGCCGATGGCAGGCACAACACCCTTGTAGTACTTGTGTGTCAATACGAAAGTACGGTTTACGAAGTTGCCGAGGATTGCCACCAGCTCGTTGTTGTTGCGCGCCTGGAAATCCTTCCAAGTGAAGTCGTTGTCTTTTGTTTCCGGAGCGTTTGCAGTCAGCACATAGCGCAGCACGTCCTGCTTGCCGGGCATGTCGCGCAGATATTCGTGCAGCCACACCGCCCAGTTGCGTGAAGTCGAGATTTTGTCGCCTTCAAGGTTGAGGAACTCGTTGGCAGGCACGTTTTCCGGCAGTTGGTATGATCCGTCAGCCATAAGCATTGCAGGGAACACGATGCAGTGGAACACGATGTTGTCCTTGCCGATGAAGTTTATGATGCGAGTGTCTTTGCTCTTCCAATAAGTTTCCCAAGTGTCGGGGAGCAGTTCCTTAGTGTTTGAAATGTAGCCGATAGGAGCGTCAAACCATACGTATAGCACCTTTCCTTCGGCGCCTTCCACCGGCACCGGCACACCCCAGTCGAGGTCGCGGCTCACGGCGCGAGGCTGCAGACCCATGTCGAGCCATGATTTGCACTGTCCGTATACGTTTGGTTTCCATTCCTTGTGTTCGTCAAGAATCCAGTGGCGCAATGTAGGTTCCCACTTGTCGAGCGGCAGATACCAGTGTTTGGTTTCTTTCAGCACCGGTTTGTTGCCGGTGATTGCCGAATGCGGCTCGATAAGGTCGGTCGCGTTGAGCGATGTGCCGCAAGCCTCGCATTGGTCGCCGTAGGCATGGTCGCTTCCGCAGTGCGGGCATGTGCCCACGATATATCTGTCGGCGAGGAATTGGTGAGCCTCCTCGTCGTAGTATTGCATAGACGTCTTCTCGATAAACTCACCCTTGTCGTAGAGTTTGCGGAAGAAGTCGCTTGCCATCTGAGAATGGATCTTGCTCGTGGTTCGTGAATATATGTCGAAAGAGATGCCGAGTTCCTCAAACGAGTCTTTAATGATTTTGTGGTAGCGGTCCACGATGTCTTGAGGCGTGACACCTTCGGCTTTCGCCTTGATGGTGATGGGCACACCGTGCTCGTCAGAGCCGCCAATCATAATCACGTCTTCACCTTTGAGTCGGAGATAGCGGGTGTAGATGTCGGCAGGCACATACACACCGGCGAGGTGTCCGATGTGGACAGGACCGTTTGCGTATGGCAGAGCTGTTGTAACCAGCGTGCGTTTGAATTTTTTTTCTTCCATATATAAATCAGTGTTCTTTTGTTGTTACATACAAGCGTTTCAAACAAATCAGCGTTTCCAGACGTTGACAATCTCGCCGACAAACATCGTGTGTTTCAGTTTGTTGTCCTGATACATCTTTATGATGTCGTCGTCAAGCATATTGTCCACGTCGATAGGAGCCTCGTAGATTGTGCGGCATTCGATAATCAGATTTCCCTCCTTGAACGTAGGATTTCCAAGTTCGGTGAACATCGTTGTCAGTCCGGCATTCTGGATTTTGTTTTTATCCGTTTTTCTGGAGTGAGAACCGATGTAGTCGAGTGCCCCGTTCATCTTTTTAGGGAATGCCGTGATTGTGAAGTAGTCGTAGAGTCCCATCAGCGAGTATGTGTATCGGCTGTGGTCAACGACAACTGTTACAATCGGCTTGCCCCAAAGTTCGCCGATGCTTCCCCACGACATTGTCGTGGCGTTCAAGTCGCCCTCTTTGCCCACAGCGAGAGCCGCTTTGTCGTTGGCAAACAATTCCACAGCGTTTTTCAGCTCTGTAGGGTCTACTTTTGTCCAACCTTCGGCAGGCGACTGCGCATGGATTGAAGCCGCGAAGGCTAAGGCGGCGCATACAGCGATGACGATTTGTTTGAAAATTCTCATAGTTGTAAAGTTTTAAAGTGTATAACCCCATTCGTCAAGCGCCTTGCTCCAATGCTTCTCGACGATTTGGATGGTTTCCTCTTTATATTGGTATTTGTTTTTCTTGTAGCCCTTCTTCTTGTCGAGGTATGCGCGGATGTCGGCCTCAGCCTCGTTGAATCCCTGCAGCTTCAGTTTTCCGTAGATTTCCTTTGTGAGGTCGAAAGCGTTGTGCTCGAAGTCCTCAAACTTGATTTCCACAAGATTGCCTTCCGGAATTAGCAGTTTGTCGGCCTCATATCGGTTGTAGAGCCGCATGTATGCCTCCACGATGTTGTCCACGATTTGCTCCTGCGAGATGTCTTGCAGCTGCAGAGGCTTGATTGTGTTTGTGAAGAAACTGCGAGTGCTCTCGAACACGGTGTACGGATTCCGCTTCAGATAGATGAACTTTGCGTTGGGAAACATCTCCAGCAGCGTGCGCACACGTCCGGTGTGAGGCGGGTTTTTCGACAGATACTGTGTGCCGCCGGTGTTGGCGAGCGACACCTTCACCAAGCGCAAGAACGTGTCTTTAAACACTTGACGCTCCTCCTCTGTAATCTTCTCAAACGTCAGGAAGCGGTCGCAATATTCCATCCATCGCTCGGGGAAAAACCAGAAGTTGTAGTAGGTGTAAGGCATCATGTTCGACAAGGCGAACTCCTCTTCCTGAGGAAGATCGGGGCGCAGCTCCATATTGTCGGTAGGACGCTTGTCGGGCATCAGCATCGCCATGTTTTTTTTGAAGAATGGCTGTCCCCACAGCACGAGGTGCGGGAATACGGTCTGATATGTGGTTGTGTAGCCAAAATGCTTGTCGCAGGCAAACACGTTGTGCACAAAGGTGGTGCCGCTGCGCCAGTGTCCGAGGATAAACAGCGGGTCTTCCTGCAGAGGCTGCCCGGCAATTTTGTTGTAGGCACGGTTCTCGATTGGCACGAGGGTGCTCAGCAATCGGCACACAGCTTTTGTCAGGCGAAACTTGCCTTTGTAGTGGTCTCCGATGTGCTGCCCGTCGGTCAAAGCCTTGAAAGTCTGCCAGTCGGCGCCCACAAGCGTGTTGACGGGCAATTTGTCAAATGTCAATCCCATATTCTACTTTTTTACTTTAATGACTATTCCTTGACGTTTCAATTCGTCGGCGGCTTTTTGGATTGCTTCGAGATGGCACTCGTCGATGCCGAGGTCAGACAGGCAGATAGTGGCAAGCGCGTCGTCGTGCTTCATATCCTTTGCGTCGACACGGTCGATGATCATACCCACAGCCGATGTGTTGTTGGTGATAGGGTCGATAAGGATGAACGAGCCGGTCTGCTTGTTTTTCTGATAAGGGTCGAAAAGCAGCTCCTTGCCAGTGGTAAACACCACGCGTCCGATTTCGTTGAGCTCCAGATGGTCGACTTCCGACTGCTCCATCGTGTTGACGTTGACTTTGTATTTTATAGAGTCGATGCGCGCACGGGTAGTGTTGGTGGTCTGTTTCAGATAGAACTGCTTGTTTGGGTCCATCGCTTCCTCGTCCATCCACACGAGCATAGCCTCGAAGTTGCGGTCTTCGGTCGGGAGGTTGTCGGGTTTCACGATCATTTCTCCGCGGGAGATGTCGATTTCGTCCTCAAGAGTTATTGTCACGCACAAAGGAGGGAAAGCCTCTTCGATTTCGCCTTCGTAGGTTACGATGCTCTTCACTTTCGACGTCTTGCGGGAAGGCAGAGCCATCACGGTGTCGCCCTTGCGGACTACGCCGGAAGCCACCTTGCCGCAGAATCCGCGGAAGTCGAGGTTTGGTCGCAGCACATATTGCACAGGGTAGCGGAAGTCGTCATAGTTGCGGTCGAGGTCGATGGGCACAGTCTCAAGATAGTCGAGCAGACATTTGCCCGTATACCACGGAGTGCGCTCGCTTTTCTCAACCACGTTGTCGCCGTCGAGCGCCGACAGAGGTATGCATGTCACGTCGGGGATGCCGAGAGGCGCCACAAACTCCTCGAAGTCGCGCACGATTTTGTCAAACACCGCTTTGTCGAAGTCAACCAAGTCCATCTTGTTGACAGCAAGCACAAGGTGTTTGATTCCGAGCAGCGAAATCAGATAAGTGTGTCGGCGGGTCTGGGTGATTACACCAGTGCGGGCGTCGACAAGGATTATTGCCGCGTTGGCCGTAGATCCGCCGGTAATCATGTTGCGTGTGTACTGCTCATGTCCCGGGGTGTCGGCGATGATGAATTTACGGTTGTTTGTGCTGAAGTAGCGGTAAGCCACGTCGATGGTGATTCCTTGCTCGCGCTCAGCCTTCAGTCCGTCGAGCAGCAGGGCATAATCGATATGCTCTCCGGCGTTTCCCACACGTTTGCTGTCGCGCTCGAGGGCGTCGAGTTGGTCTTCGTAGATTTTCTTGCTGTCGAAGAGCAGTCGGCCGATGAGCGTAGATTTTCCATCATCGACGCTGCCGGCGGTTAGAAATCTCAACAAGTCTTTTTGTTCGTCCTTGTCGAGAAACTCCTTTATGTTCAATTTCGAATTGTTGTCCATTTCTGTAGTGGTTTAAAAATAACCTTCACGTTTCTTTTGCTCCATACTTGCCTCTTGGTCGAAGTCGATCACGCGCGTTGTGCGTTCACTCTTTGTGGTGGTCATCATTTCCTCCACGATTTTCTCGATTGTGTCGGCTTCGCTTTCAACGGCTCCTGTCAAAGGCCAGCATCCGAGTGTGCGGAAACGCACCATGCGCATCTCAATCTTGTCGCGGTATTGCTCCGGCAGACGGTCGTCGTCGGGCATAATCAGGTTGCCGTCGATGTTGACCACTGGACGCTCCTTGGCAAAGTAGAGAGGCACAATAGGAATGTTTTCCAGGCGGATATACTGCCAGATGTCGAGTTCCGTCCAGTTTGACAACGGGAACACGCGGATGCTCTCGCCCTTGTTTATGCGGGTGTTGTAGATGTCCCACAGCTCCGGACGCTGGTTTTTAGGATCCCACTGGTGGAATTTGTCGCGGAACGAGAAGATGCGCTCTTTCGCACGGCTTTTCTCCTCGTCGCGTCGCGCACCGCCGAAAGCGGCGTCAAATTTGTATTTGTCGAGGGCGTGGAGCAGAGCCTGAGTCTTCATCAGGTCAGTGTGCACCTTGCTGCCGTGGGTGAACGGACCCACACCGGCTTTAAACGCCTCCATGTTTGATTCAACGATAAGATTCCAGCCGTATTTCTTGGCGTATTCATCGCGGAACTGGATCATTTCCTTGAATTTCCATTTCGAATCGATATGCATCAGCGGAAACGGCACTTTGCCGGGAGCGAATGCCTTTTCGGCGAGACGCACCATCACCGACGAGTCCTTTCCGATGGAATAGAGCATCACAGGATTCTCAAATTCCGAAGCAACTTCACGGATGATGTAGATTGCCTCTGCCTCGAGTTCCTTAAGATGGCTTAAGTTGTAGTCTGACATAGAATTATATTGTTTTTTGTTTATTTTTTCAATACTGCTTTAGGCAACACGTAGTCCAAAAGGATTTTCACCGACTCCTCGACCGGCAGTTTCGACGTGTCGAGGGTGATGTCGGGATGCTCCGGAGCCTCGAAAGGCGCGGATATGCCCGTGAAATTCTTAATCTCGCCGCGTCGTGCCTTGGCGTAAAGGCCTTTCACGTCGCGCTTCTCGCATTCCTCAAGCGGAGTGCTTACAAACACCTCCACGAAATCGTCCTTGCCGATAATTTCGGCAGCCATTTCGCGCAACTGGTTGTTAGGGCTGATGAAAGCCGCGATTGTGATTATGCCGGTGTCGACGAAAAGGCGTCCTACTTCGGCGATTCTGCGGATGTTTTCAACGCGGTCTTCGGCGGAGAATCCCAGGTTGTTGTTGATTCCGCTGCGGATGTTGTCGCCGTCGAGTATTCGGCAGAGCAGTCCGCGGCTGTGCAGCTCGCGCTCAAGGGCGATGGCAACGGTGCTTTTTCCCGAACCGCTCAGTCCGGTGAACCACAGCATCATGCCACGCTGGTTGAGCAGCTGCTCCTTGTCGTCACGGCTCATCATGCGGTCGAATATCGGATAGATGTTTGTCGCTTTCTTTTCCATTGTCGTTGTGTCGTTTTTATTAGAAATCCCAGAACAGCGGAATCAGTCCCACCGAAATTGCGAAGGCAATCACGTTGAGAGGCAGTCCCACTTTTATGAAGTCGGTGAACTTGTATCCGCCCACACCTTGCACGATGAGGTTTGTCTGATAGCCTATCGGAGTGCAGAAGCTTGTTGACGCAGCCATGCAGATGACCACGAAAAACGGTGTTGGGCTGACTCCCAGCTCGTTGGCTACCGACAAGGCAATCGGGAAACTCAGAGCCGCTGCAGCGTTGTTGGTAATCAGTTCAGTAAACACATTTGTGATTATAAACAGCACGGCGAGCAGTCCGTAAGGTCCGAGGCTGTCGGTCATCGCGATGATGTTGCGGGCAATCATCGGCGCCACGCCTGAATTGTTGATAGCTTTGCTGATGGCAAAAGCGCAGGCGATGGTTATGAGGATATCCCAGGATATGTATTTTGTATACTTTTTAGGAGGGAAAATCTTGGTCCACGCCATGATGATGGTTGTGACGCAGACAAAGAAGAACATGTCGAACTTCATTCCCGGCACGAGGTCTTTCATCGCCGGCAATTCACCTACTGTCGCACCGACAATCATGAAGACGAGCAGCGCGGTGGCGAGCAGACGCCTGCCGCGGCTTTCCTTCGGCACCACGTCCTTGCCGTTGGACACCATAAGGAACACACGCGAGTCGCCCCAAGTGGGGATGAATTGGTCGTCGGCCCAAAGAATCAGAGTGTCGCCCTCAAGCAGCGTTATCTTGTCGAGGTCGCCAGGGATGGCTTGACCGCCACGGCGCACCTCCTTGACGTATGCGCCGTAGTGGCGTGCGAAATTGAACTCTCCGAGCTGCTTCTTGATACCGGGGAAACGCGCTCCGAGAATCACCTCCACGCGGTGCAGGTTTTGCGCCTGGGCGTCGTCTTCTTTGTCGAGATTGTCTTCTCGCGACTCCGGAAGCAGGCGTTTTGAGAAGAAAAACAGGTATGTCAGTCCGGCGATGCAGATGAATATGCCCACTTTTCCGAGTTCAAACATGGAGAATCCTTCATATCCGGCATCGATGACCATGCCATGCACCACGAGGTTGGTGGATGTGCCTATCAGAGTGCACATTCCGCCGAGAATGGTGGCATACGACAATGGAATAAGCAGTTTTGTGGCGGGCACTTTCATGCGTTCCGCCCAACGCTTCACGATAGGGGCGAAGATTACCACGATAGGGGTGTTGTTGAGAAACGCCGAGGTGAAACTGACGGCGGGAAGCATACGCAATTGAGTGTGCAATAGGGATTTGCGTTGTTGAGGCAACAGCCATTTAATCATTATGTTGAGCGCGCCGCTGCGGCGTATGCCCTCGCTGACGAGAAACAGCATTGCCACAGTGATCATGCCTTTGTTGCTGAAGCCTTCGAGCATCTCCTTCGGAGTGATGATTCCGGCGCATAGGAATATGACAACGACGCTGAGCATAATCATGCCCGGACGCATCACGTCGCAGACCAACGCTGCGAGCATGGCTCCCATACAGATTAGAACGAATGCTATTTCAAACGACATTTTTTGCTAAAAACTTATAAAGCGCAAAGTTACGAAAAATCTGCTATATATCATTACCGATAAGTCAAAAATGATGGTGTAATGGTCGGCATCAGCGAATGGGCATCAGCGGATGTCGAGGTATTTGTGGGTTTGCAGCGACAACCTCCAAACGGGATTGTCGAGGCAGGCCTGTATGCATTCCTTCAGCAACTGCCGGTTTTTCCCGGCGTCGCCGCAGTCGCAGGGCTGCAGAAAATGGTGACGGGCGGCAAACGATGCGTAGCGGTCGAGGTTTTGTCCGGTGTAGACAAGCTTCAGCTCGTCGCACTCTGTCAGCACGGGCTCCGCACCGTCGACAAAGTCCGACTTCGGCGACATTGTAATCCAGTCAACGCCAGCGGCTACGGGGTGTGTACCGTTGGTTTCCATTGCGATGAAATGACCGTGGAGCGCCGCGGTCAGCTCGTCGTCGACAAACAACGAAGGCTCACCACCCGTCAGCACAACGTGGCTGGCAGGGTAGGCGTTGACAGCGGCGGCGATTTCGTCGGCGGTCATCATCACGCCCTGGTTGTGGTCGGTGTCGCAGAACGGGCAGCTCAAGTTGCACCCGGAAAAACGCACAAACACCGACGGAGTGCCGGTGTAGAATCCTTCGCCTTGAAGGCTGTAGAAAATTTCGTTGATTTTATATGTCTTGCTCATCGTCGTCGGTTGTGTAGGTGGCGGTGTTTCCTTCCGACTCCTGTACGCTCACCTTGTAGCATTCCGGAATCTGGTCGCAAATCCATTTGGCAATGTTCTCAGCCGTGGGGTTGAACGGCAGCAGCTCGTTGAAGTTGCCGTGGTCGAGATAACCGTGGATTTTCTCCTTGATGTGGGTGAAGTCGCACACCATACCGTTGTGGTTGAGCGAGCGGGCGCGGCAGTGTATCGTCACAATCCAATTGTGGCCGTGCATCTGTGAGCATTTGCTCTCGTAGTCGAGTTTGAGGCTATGGCAGCCCGCTATTTCTATTCTTTTTGATACGTAGTACATTCTTGTTGCGTTGTTTGTTTTACAAAGATAGTGCAAGGCGAGCGAAATGCAAAACAAACTTGTTTGATTTTGCAGACCTTATGGATTTGGCGGCGCGCAAAAAAAAGACAGCCGGACTTGCTGCCCGGCTGTCGTGATATGGTGTCGTATAGATTATTTTACGATAACCTTTGTTGCTTTGTTGCCAGTGCGCACGATGTAGAGGCCTGTGGCAACATTGATGCTTGCAGAGCCGTTGACTTCGGCGTTGGCAGCCAGACGTCCGTCGGTGGTGTAGACAGCGGCGGCACCGTTGTAGTTGCTGACGAGGATTGCGCCCTCAGTGGCAGCGACAGCGGCTGTGGCACCGTTGATTTCGCTTACGCTTGAAGTTGTAGGCTCTGGAGTGGAAACCACGTTGGTCACAGAGCCGTCCTCGTTGGTGAACGAGAATTTCACCTCATAGTTGTCGCCGTTGAAAGTGGCTACGACGCTTACCTGTTTTGTCTCGTTGCCCACCTTCGCGTTGTCGTCGGTTCCTGAATAGATCACCTTGCCGTCTTTCTCAGTCTTTGTCAAGCCTGAAACAGTAACGTTTACAGCGTCGCCGGCAGCACGTGTGGCAGCCTGTGCCACTTTCACGTCGGCGATTGCGAGCATGTAAGTGTGGTAGTCGGCATTCTCTTGGGTGAGGGTGAGTGTTGTTGTCTCGCCAGAGTAGATGTCGGAGCCGTTGACATTGGTGAAGTAGAAGCCTTCAAACTGCTGCGGAGCCTCGCGGAAGTAGAAGTTGTAAGTGTGTTCGCGCAAGCCGTCGGCATCGGTAGCCTCAGCGTTTGCGATTGACTGCTTGTTGGTCACCTTGATGCTGATTTGCTTGTTGTCGTTGATGTTGCTCACGGTAGCCTCCTTGTCGGCTGTCAACGCCTCATTGCTCATGATGCTGTAGTTTACGCCGGTAGGCAATGTGAAGTTTTCAACATCGTCGACAGTGATTACGTAGTCGAGCGTGTTGGGATTGAAGTCAAACGCATATCCGTCGATGTTTGCGTCGGAGAGGCGAGAGAAGTAAGCGTAGCACAAGTTGTCTGCATCTATGTAATTGTCAGTGACGGCAGCTCTTGAATCCCAGATATTTCCAGCGCTGATAATGACATTTGTCAAAGTCGGAGCGTCGTCAGAGATGTATTTGAGTTCAACTGTGATCGGTTTCCAATCAAACGAACCAGACTCTGTATAGTCCGCCCAAGCGATAACATTTCCATCTTTGGCGTCAATGTTTCTTACTGTGTTTTCGTTGATGATGGATGGCTTGACGCTTCCTATGATTGCTCGGTCGGCATTTTCAAGTGTGCACCAATTCTTAATTGAGCCTTTTGGGTTAAAAAAACCAGAGTAAGTCAACGCTCCAGGGACATCGCCTTTGATTGTGCCCGTCCAAGTGTATGCGACTAAGTGAAAATCTTCTGTTTTGTTATTTTTTTCTTGTTTCCTAAATGTTCCATATATAGCGTCTGGACGTCCTGTAAACTCAACGCCCCCAAAGCATCCGTTTTGAGCGAATACATTGGCAGCATTGTTTCCGCCAAGGTTTGTCCCGCTTTCATAAATCGTGTACCAATTTTGGCCTAATGAGAGAAGGCCGTTGCGTTGTACGCTTGGAATTGTTGCTCCGGTGAGAAGGTTGGTGATTCTTGCAAAATTTGAGTTGCTCTCAGATTGTTTTGTTACGGTTTCTGCTTTATAAACACCAAATTGAATGTTAGAAGAATACCACGAAGAAGGCTCATTTCCAGGAGTGTTTGAGTTCCAGCTGCTATTTTCAGTAAAGAATGTTGCATCACATTTTCCTTTCCAATTCTCGAACCCTACATTCGGGAGCTGGTATGTCTGGGCATACATAGCGGTTACGGCGAGCAGCGCGAGGCTGCCGGCAATTACTTTTTTCGTCATAATAAATAAGTATTAATCCGTTTTTTCGTTATAATTTCCAATATCTTAATCTTAATTCCCTGGCTACAACCACAATGGGTACAAACCTAAAAAATGGGCTATTCGGGCGCAAAGTTACATATTATTTTTTAATTACATCGTTTCTGAGGAAAAATAATGCTAACTTTGCAACGATGAAGAAGATAAACAAATATATTAAATATGTGGCGGCGCTGGCTCTGCTGCCCGTGATAACGGCGTGTTTCACCGGGATTGAGAACACCGGACGCATCACCGATCGCGACGTGGCGCGCGTGAAAGCCAACAAGCGCACAGCCGAGGAAGCACTGCTCGACAGCGTCAAGCCGCAGACCTACGGACAATGGCACAAAGGAAAACGCTTTGTGGTTACAAGCAACGACATCAGCCTCGTTCTGCGCCCATCAGCCGACACCCTTAAAGGCCATACGCTGACATTCGCAGGGCAGGAACTGCAACGCGACATCGACAATATAGAAAAAGTGGTGATTGTGCTGTCAGACACCGACCGCCAATACCGTTACGACACCGGCAAGACCCTTGCCGAGCTGCAGCCCCTCAGCGGCTACTACGCAGTGCCGTTTCTTTCCGACCTCGACTATGTGGCGCGCGTTGACAGTCTGCTCCGCGGCCGCACGCTCTATCTGCGCACGTCGACATGGCGCCGCCGCGACGGCTCGTTTGAGACCGGTCTTCGCTATGTTCCGGTCACGGTTGAGAGCGTAACCACCGGCGATGCCGTTTATCCATTCTATGTGGCATTCGACCAAGACGGCAGGCACAGCGGAGTCATGATGTCGTCGCCCACGTCGGCGGTGAGAAATGTGACGTTCGACAAACTCTTCTCTTTCAGCGACATCCGCAGCAGCTATAAGCATATCTCCAATGAAAACTGGAGCTTGATTGTGCGCGGGCAGGTGGCAGTGGGGATGACAAAGGAAGAATGCACATTGTCGCTCGGCGCGCCGCAGTCGGTCGACCGCGTGCCCACACACGGCGGCTTGCTGGAGCGTTGGGTGTATGACAACGGTGTGTATCTCGTGTTTGCAGACGGAATATTGGAACGATTCAGACAATGATTGAAGTAGAATTTCTTGGCACCGGCACATCAACAGGCGTGCCGCAATTGGGATGTGAATGCGAAGTGTGCAAATCGGTCGACCCACGCGACAAACGCCTGCGCTGCTCCGCCATCGTGCGCACGCAGGGCGTCAGCCTGCTGATTGACTGCGGACCCGATTTCCGGCAGCAGATGCTCCGCGCCTCCGACCTTCACCTCGACGCGCTGCTCATCACCCACAGCCATTACGACCACGTAGGCGGCATGGACGACCTCCGCCCTTATTGCCGCGAAATCCCATTTCCCGTCTACGCCCAGCCCAACGTCGTAGCCGACATAAAAGCACGCATTCCCTACTGCTTCCGCGAGCATCTCTATCCCGGAGTGCCAACGTTTGACATGCATCCGCTGGCGGGCGAGCCCTTTGAGGTGAAAGGCGTGAGGGTGGAGCCACTGCCCGTGATGCACTACAAACTGCCGATATTCGGCTATCGTATAGGCAATCTGGCTTACATCACCGACGCCAAGACCATTCCGCCGTCAACGATGGCGCGTCTGCAAGGCATTGACACATTAATAATAAACGCTCTGCGCTTCGAGCCACACCTGTCGCATATGAATCTTGAGGAAACGCTCGCCGTCGTAGCCCAGGCAAATCCCCGCCGCGCATTGCTCATCCACGAGAGCGACGGCATAGGGCTGCACGAAGCCACGTCGCGGCTGCTTCCGCAAGGAGTGGAACTCGCATACGACAAGGAAATTATCAGAGTGCCGTAACGGCGTGAAATTTTAATATTTGACCAAAAATGCGTATCTTCGCACTGTAATTGAAGACAGATGAATCATATAAGGAATTTTTGCATTATAGCGCACATTGACCACGGCAAGAGTACGCTTGCCGACCGACTGCTTGAACATACAAAAACAGTGATGGGCAAAGACCTGCAAGACCAGGTGCTCGACAATATGGACCTTGAGCGCGAGCGCGGCATCACAATCAAAAGCCACGCCATCCAGATGAATTACCGTCATAATGGCGAAGACTTCGTGCTGAACCTGATTGACACCCCGGGACACGTAGACTTCTCCTATGAGGTGTCGCGGTCGATAGCCGCCTGCGAGGGCGCGCTGCTGATTGTCGACGCGTCGCAGGGCATCCAGGCGCAGACCATCTCCAACCTATATATGGCAATCGACAACGACTTGGAAATCATTCCGGTGGTCAACAAGGTGGATCTCGACAGCGCAAAGCCTGAAGAGGTGGAGGACCAGATTGTCGACCTGCTCGGATGCAAGCATGAGGACATTATCCGCGCCAGCGGCAAGACGGGCATCGGCGTGCCTGAAATCCTTGATGCAATCGTAGAACGCATCCCCGCGCCGTCGGGCGACCCAGACGCGCCGCTCCAAGCGTTGATTTTCGACTCGGTTTTCAACCCATTCCGTGGCATTATCGCGTATTTCAAAATTCTGAACGGACGCATCCGTAAAGACGACTTTGTGAAGTTTGTAAATACCGGCAAGCAGTACAACGCCGAAGAAATCGGAGTGCTTAAACTCAACCTGTCGCCGTGCAACGAATTGAGTGCCGGCAATGTGGGGTATATCATAAGCGGCATCAAGACATCGCGCGAGGTTAAGGTGGGCGACACGATTACCCACGTTGCCAGGCCTTGTGAGAAAGCCATCGAGGGTTTCCAGGAAGTGAAGCCGATGGTGTTTGCCGGCGTGTATCCTATAGAGACAGAGGATTTCGAAAACCTGCGCACATCGCTTGAGAAGCTGCAGCTCAACGACGCCTCTCTGACGTTCACGCCTGAATCGTCGGTGGCTCTTGGCTTCGGATTCCGTTGCGGATTTCTCGGACTGCTCCACATGGAGATTGTGCAGGAGCGTCTCGGCCGCGAGTTTGATATGGACGTCATCACCACGGTGCCCAACGTTTCGTATAAGGTGTATGACAAGAAAGGCAACGAAATGGAGGTGCACAATCCGTCGGGACTTCCAGACCCGACACTCATTGAGCGCATCGAAGAGCCGTATATCCGGGCATCGATAATCTCGACCACCGATTTTATAGGTCCGATAATGACGCTTTGCCTTGGCAAGCGCGGCGAGCTGGTGAAGCAGGACTTCATTTCGGGCAACCGCGTGGAGCTCGTTTTCGACATTCCGCTCGGAGAGATTGTGATTGACTTCTACGACAAACTGAAATCAATATCCAAAGGCTATGCCTCGTTTGACTACCATCTGCACGACTTCCGCGAGTCGAAACTTGTGAAACTCGACATCCTGCTCAACGGAGAGTCGGTCGATGCCCTCAGCACGCTGACCCACGTCGACAACAGCGTGTCGTTCGGCCGCCGGATGTGCGAGAAGCTGAAGGAGCTGATACCGCGTCAGCAGTTCGACATCGCCATTCAAGCCGCCATCGGGGCTAAAATCATTGCCCGTGAGACGGTGAAGGCAGTGCGTAAAGACGTGACTGCAAAATGCTACGGCGGCGATATCAGCCGTAAGCGCAAGTTGCTCGAAAAGCAAAAGAAGGGCAAGAAGCGCATGAAGCAGATTGGTTCTGTGGAAGTGCCGCAGAAGGCATTCCTTGCAGTGTTGAAGTTGGATTAATAAAGATTGCCCACAGTGTGGAATTTTTCCCCATTGTGGGCAAATTTGTAGAAAAACACTTCGCTGGCGATTTTGCCTAATGATTGGCAAAACGGGAGAAAAGTAAGTAAAATACGCAAAAATAGGTATTTGGGAAGCCTATATGTATACAAATTTACCTTTAAAATGCGATTGTCGGAGCGGCTGCGAGGCAGTACCTTTGCATCGTAAGGATTTAATTTGTTAATCATAATTGCGTAACAAGGTTAAGCTAACACGTTCCCGGCGAAGTGATTTCGGTGGGAGCGTGGTGTTTTTTAGGAAATTCAAAACATATAAACGAGTTTGGCACAAGATTTGTTCATTATAAAGTGAACAATTAAATAAGAAAAAACAACCGCAAGGTAAAAACAAGATAAAGTTATGGATAAGGGTTTATATAATCGGCTTGAGGGACTGCAGAAGCATCTTGGCAATTTTGCAATGTCGTTGACATTGAATAAGGAAGACGCAGAGGACTTGATGCAGGAAACGAATCTGAAAGTGCTCGACAACCACGACAAATATGTTGACAACACCAATTTCAAAGGTTGGGTTTTTACCATTATGCGCAACATCTTTATCAATAACTATCGTCGCGCAGCCCGCAGCAAGACGCTGATCGACACCACCGACGACCTGTATCATTTGAATCTGCCCCAGAATTCAGGTTACGATTCGCCTGAGGTGGCATACAATGTAAAGGAAATCTCCTCGGTCATCAATTCGTTCAGCGAGGAATACCGCGTTCCGTTCTCGATGTTTGTCGCGGGCTATAAATACGAGGAGATAGCCGATAAGATGAACATCCCGTTGGGTACGGTTAAAAGCCGCATCTTCTTTGCACGCAAGCGATTGAAGAACATACTCAACGATTTCAATTAAAAATGTAATAATGGCAAGCACAGCCGTGGCGCATCCTTTCCGGAAGCGCCACGGCTGTAATTTTTGGCGTAAGAATGTGATAAGTCTTGTTTTTTTCGTATTTTTGCGCGAAATAGCAAGGTACTAAAAACGAATAGATGAGTAATATAATATTAGGAATAGAATCGTCGTGCGACGACACGTCGGCGGCAGTGATACGCGACGGAATCCTGTTGTCGAATGTGATAGCGAGCCAGAGCGTCCATGAGGCGTTTGGCGGAGTGGTGCCCGAGCTGGCATCGCGCGCGCATCAGCAAAATATAGTGCCGGTGGTGTCGGAGGCGATAAAACGTGCGGGAATAAGCAAGTCTGACATCAGCGCCATCGCGTTTACCGCCGGTCCGGGGCTGATAGGCTCATTGCTTGTCGGCACCTCGTTTGCCAAAGGACTTGCCACCGCGCTCGACATCCCGATGGTGTGTGTCAACCACCTGCACGGGCATGTGCTGTCGCATTTCATAAAAGAGGACGAGAGCACAGAAGTGCCAGAGTTTCCATATATGTGTCTGCTGATTTCGGGCGGCAACTCTCAGATTATCATCGTTAAAGACTACAACGATATGGAAATACTCGGGCAGACAATCGACGACGCAGCCGGAGAGGCGTTTGACAAGTGCGCCAAGGTGATGGGGTTGCCTTATCCCGGCGGTCCGCACATCGACCGTTTGGCAGCCGAGGGCGACGCAACCCGGTTTAAGTTCAGCAAGCCCCATATCCCAGGCCTTGACTACAGTTTCAGCGGATTGAAGACGTCGTTTCTCTACACCCTCCGCGACGAGGTGAAGAAAGACCCCGACTTCATAGAGAAAAACAAGGCAGACCTTGCCGCATCGTTGCAGAAAACCATCATCGACATCTTGATAGACAAGCTTGGCAAGGCAGTGAAGGAACATCCGGAAATCAAGCAGGTGGCTATCGGAGGAGGCGTGTCGGCAAATTCCGGCGTGCGCAATGCCGTTGACGAGTTCTGCCGTCGCCGCCGTCTGAAAGCGTTCATTCCCAAGCGCGCGTTTACAACCGACAATGCCGCAATGGTGGCCATTGCCGGCTATTTCAAATATCTTGACAAAAAATATTGCAGCCTCGACATCGCGCCGTTTGCACGCGTCGAAGTTTAAAAAAGGAGGTAATTATGCAGGTTTCCATCATAGCCATCGGCGATGAATTGCTGATAGGGCAGGTTGTGGATACAAATTCAGGGATGATTTCGCGAGAGATCAATCCCGACGGATGGTCTGTGCGCTCCGTGCGCGTTGTCGCAGACGATGCCGACGAGATAAAACGGGCAATCAAGCAAGCGTTTGACGAGACCGATGTGGTGCTTACCACCGGAGGCCTCGGCCCAACGAAAGACGACATAACGAAGCCTACGTTGTGCGAGCTGTTTGGTGGCGAACCCGTCTACGACAAGGCGGTGGAGGCAAATGTGCTCGAGGTGGTGCGCAAGCGCGGGTTGAAGATAAATCCGCTGACAGCCGCGCAAGCCTATGTGCCGTCGTCGTGCCGCGTGATTCAAAACCGTGTGGGCACCGCACCTCTGATGTGGTTTGAGAAAGACGGCAAGGTGCTCGTCTCGATGCCCGGAGTGCCGTTTGAGACCCAAGAGATGTTTTGCACGGAGGTGTTCCCGATGCTCAAGCACCGCTTTCCGCGCAAAGACGCATTGCAGCACCGCACATTTATCGTAATCGGCTATTCGGAGTCGGTGCTTGCCGGCATGCTCGACGACTATGAGAAAGCGATGCCCGGCAACGTGCATCTTGCGTATCTGCCCAAGCCCGGACTGATCCGCCTGCGCCTTACCGGAACCGACACCGACGCGTCGCGTCTTGAAGCCGTCATGGCGGAGCAAAGCGACAAGCTCGCGTCGATACTCGGCAAATCGTTGATATGCAGAGAAGACAAGACCATAGCGCAGATACTTGGCGACATGCTGCGCGACAAAGGCTATACGATGGCGACGGCAGAAAGCTGTACGGGCGGCAATATAGCGCACGAGATAACGCAGGTGGCAGGCAGCTCAGACTACTACAAAGGTTCGGTTGTCAGCTATGCCAACGAGGTGAAGGAAGGGCTTCTCGGCGTTGACGGCACCGCTCTGGCGACAGAAGGCGCGGTCAGCGAGCCGGTGGTGCGTCAGATGTCGGAAGGCGTTTCGCGCGCACTCAATACAGATTGCGCGGTGGCGACATCAGGAATCGCCGGGCCAGGCGGCGGCACAGCAGACAAGCCCGTCGGCACAGTATGGATTTCCGCCACTAAGCGAGGTCAGACCGAGAGCAAATGCTATCATTTTGCAGGAAATCGCGACCGCGTAATCAACCATGCCACAACAATGGCTCAAATAATGCTGATAAAAATGCTAATCAACTAATTATTTTGCGAAAAATAACTGAAAAATTTGGTTAGTATACAAAAAATCGCTTACTTTGCACTCTGTTTTGAGGATAATCAATTGAAAATTAATAAAATTAATTATAGCCATGTCAAAAGTTTGTCAAATTACAGGCAGAAAAGCGGCCGTAGGTAATAATGTTTCTCACTCAAAGAGAAGAACAAAGCGCAAATTTGAGGTCAACCTTTTCAACAGAAAATTCTTCTGGGTTGAGCAGCAAATTTGGATTCGTCTTACTGTTTCTGCAGCAGGACTCCGTACAATCAACAAAATCGGTCTTAACGCTGCAATCAAGCAGGCAGCTGAAAAAGGTTACTTAACAAGCATTAAAACAGTAGAATAAAATGGCAAAGAAAGCAAAAGGTAACAGAGTGCAAGTCATTCTTGAATGCACAGAGCACAAAGACAGCGGTATGCCGGGTACTTCTCGCTACATCACTACTAAGAACCGCAAAAATACAACAGAGCGTTTGGAGTTGAAGAAATACAACCCAATCCTTAAACGTGTAACAGTACATAAAGAAATCAAATAAAATAGTATACAGCTATGGCAAAGAAAACAGTCGCAACCCTTCAAACTGGAGAGGGACGTACTTACAGCAAGATTATCAAAGCTGTCAAGTCTCCGAAAACAGGTGCCTACGTATTTAAAGAAGAGATGGTGCCTAACGATGCTGTAAAAGAAGCGCTCAACAAATAATTCGAAGAATATATTTTTCCTATCAATAGACAGAGGCTCCCGGACTTGTCCGAGGGTCTCTGTTGCTATTGTTGCCCAACCGTTGCCGCAGTATGCGTCGCGTGGGCATCGCCGCTGGCGTGGGGATGCGCTCCGGTAGTAGCGTACCTCCGGCACGCTGATTGCAGGGGGCGTGTCTAATCCCGGCACGCTCTGCTGCGCTCGCGTACCGGGTTATGGCAGAGTGTCGTCGCTCCGCGACGATAGCCAGCCAACGTTGCCATCGTCTCATGGTGCAGGGTTTTGACATATTCCGCTTTTCCTGACTTTTAGCCAGATTTCAGGCTGGTTTTTGTTGAAATTTAACAACTTTGAGTGAAACAAATCGTGTTGAAATTGTTCTATAAGTAGCGGTGATAAATATTTGTGGGCTTAGGAAATTGCTATTATGGCATAAAGCATTATCTTTGCATAAGATAGGCTGCATAGCTCAGAAATTGAAGAAAAAGAGAATAACTAACAATAAAAGAAAATAATGACTAACGACGAACTATTGAATCTTATAGTTGAGGGAATTCAAGAACGCAAAGGAAAAAATATCACACATGTGGACTTGACAGGACTTGAATATGTCTCTACAGAACATTTTATCATTTGTCAAGGCACATCCACGATGCAGGTTTCTGCCATCGCCGACTCTGTGCGCGAATATGTTCAGGAGAAATCGGGTGTTAAGCCCTTCAACTATGACGGCTACCGCAATTCGCAATGGATTGTTATAGACTACGGCACGATTTATGTGCACGTGTTCCTTCCGGAATACAGGGAGTATTACAATCTTGAGCAGCTGTGGAACGACGCCGAGATAAAAGAAATCCCAGATATTGATTAAGCGATAGATAAAAAATGGACAATAAGAAAAAGCAATTTAAAGGATTCCGATTCAGCATATTCTGGATGTATGCCATCATCGGTATGGTTCTGATGGGGTTGTTTTACTTCAACGACTCCTCTGCAGAAAAACCGATGAATTGGCAACCGGATTTCAAGAAGCTTCTTGTGGAGGGCAATGTCAAGCATATGTGGGTGTATGCCGGCGACAATAAACTTGAGGCTGAGTTGACCGAGGCAAGCGCCAAGCAGGTGTTTAAAGACATGGCAAAGGTCAATTACAGCAAGGCAAGAGTCGTTGTACAAGTGCCTCACAATGTGTTTGAGGACCAGATGAAGAGCATCCCTTACACCGGAATCCTTGAATATGAGTCGGGCAGTGGAATCGCAGGGTTCTTGTGGTCGTTCGGCCCCGTAATCCTGTTGATTGTGTTCTGGTTCATCCTGATGCGCCGCATGTCGAGAGGCGGAGGCGACGGCTCGGGCGGCGTGTTCAACATAGGCAAGACAAAGGCGCAGCTTTTCGACAAGGAAAAGGGCACCAACGTAACGTTCAAAGACGTGGCAGGACTGCAGGAGGCAAAGACCGAGGTTGAGGAGATTGTTGAATTTCTGAAAAACCCTCAGAAATTCACTAATCTTGGAGGAAAGATACCCAAGGGCGCCTTGCTTGTAGGCCCTCCAGGAACCGGAAAGACGCTGCTTGCAAAAGCCGTGGCAGGCGAGGCCAACGTGCCTTTCTTCTCATTGTCGGGTTCCGACTTTGTGGAGATGTTTGTTGGCGTTGGAGCGTCGCGAGTGCGCGACTTGTTCAAGAAAGCCAAAGACAAAGCGCCGTGTATCATATTCATCGACGAGATCGACGCTGTGGGACGTGCCCGCGGAAAGAACCCCAATATGGGCTCTAACGATGAGCGCGAGAACACGTTGAACCAATTGCTCACCGAGATGGACGGTTTCGGCACCAACAGCGGTATCATTGTGCTTGCCGCAACAAACCGCGTCGACATTCTCGACAAGGCTTTGCTTCGTGCCGGACGTTTTGACCGTCAGATTTATGTCGACCTTCCGGATTTGAACGACCGCAAGGAAATATTCATGGTGCATCTGCGCGATGTCAAGATTGCTCCGGATGTGGATGTCGACCTTCTTTCGCGCCAGACACCGGGATTCTCGGGCGCCGACATTGCCAACGTGTGCAATGAGGCCGCTCTTATAGCGGCGCGCCGCAGCAAGGAGTTTGTTGAGAAGCAAGACTTTATGGATGCGGTTGACCGTATTGTCGGAGGCTTGGAGAAACGCTCTAAAATCACGACAGAGGAAGAGCGTGAGTCAATCGCCACCCATGAGGCAGGCCATGCCACAATAAGCTGGCATTTGAAATATGCCAATCCGCTGATCAAAGTAACCATTGTGCCGCGCGGCAAGGCTCTCGGAGCCGCCTGGTATCTGCCAGAAGAGCGTCAGATCACGCCAGAGCAGGCGTTGCTTGACGAGATTTGCTCGTTGCTTGGCGGTCGTGCAGCAGAAGACTTGTTTCTTGGCTGCGTGTCGACAGGAGCGCTCAACGACCTTGAACGCGCGTCGAAACAGGCGTATGCCATCGTGGCATATTATGGAATGAGCAAGTCGTTGCCAAATGTAAGCTACTATGACTCGACAGGTCAGGACTATATGTTTGCAAAGCCTTACAGCGAGGACCGTGCCCGCATGATTGATGCGGAGGTTACGCGCGTGCTCTCGGAGCAGTATGAGCGAGCAAAACAGATATTGAAAGAATATGAGGGCGGACATCATCAGTTGCGCGACTTGTTGCTTACGCGGGAGGTTATCTTCACAGAAGACGTGGAGCATATCTTCGGCAAGCGCAAATGGGCGTCGCGTGCGGATGAGATAATCAAAGCCAACGAGGAAAAAGAGCGTCAGCGCAGCATCGCTGCCGGCGACGCAGACAAATCGGAGACCGACAGTCTGAGCGATCCCGACGACTCTGCCACTCCGCCGCCCGTGCCAGAAGAAGAAAAATAACAGTTGACAAACAAGAGGATGGCTGACCGCATAAAGTCGGCTTTCCTCTTTTTAAAATTTATAGGTATATGAAAGTTAGATTCAGCTTGATAATGGCGATTATAGGCATAGTGCTTGCCTCCTGCGGCGACGACAACGATTCGGAGAAGTGGCTGACGGGCAAATCGCAGAATTTTTCGATAAACAGCAATCTCCGCAGGGAGACCTTGCCGGTGTTGAAGGCTCGTGACGTGTGGACAGCGACCGTGGGCTACGGCACGTCGGACCAGGGGTGGCTCACGCTTGACAAAACGGAAGGCGAAGCGGGAACTGTGGAGCTGACAGCGTTTATCGCCGCCAACACAACGAAAAAATACCGCTCGGCAACGGTGACTGTCACGTGCCACAAAGAAACGGTGAAATTCCAGTTCAGCCAGGCAGGTATGACTGGAGGCGACGAGCCTAAGCCATCGGTGTCGGCGCGTGTTGCCAAGATAGAAATGACAAATTTTGACAGAGAAATGAACGCGGTTTATGAGGAGTCGCTTGCGTTCAGATATTCAGGCGATGTGATTGTCGGAGCAGACTATCATAGCCGCGACAAGGTGGCATTGACAGAGAGCGACGTGGTTGTGACCATCGACCGCAGCCAATCTGGTAAATGCGTGTATACAATGAAAGAAACTGGTATGCCCGACGAGGTGGTCAATGCCACGCTCGACGATTTGAAACGCATTGTGTCGGTAGGCGATATGCAAATGACATACGGCGTCGAAGGCTTTCTTGCAAAGCGCACAAATGGAGAGTCGACCTGGCTTTATGATGTAGACGTGAAAAGCAACCTTTTCATTGTCACAACCGATAAAAGATTGGTCTATCAGTTTGACCCGGCATTGCCGTTGCGCGATGACTGCAACATCGACGTCAACTTTATAGCGATGATGACAATGACGTCGCGCGGCATGCTCAAATATGCGGTGCTTGCCGAGAAGGGCAATTTCGGCAAGATGCTGCCTTATGTAATCTATAAAGCCGCTTCGGGAAAAGAGTCTTATGTCTTTTCTCCGCAGATTGATTCAGCCAAGACGTTAACGTCGCTTGATTTCGCCCATCGTTACAACGACCTTCCTTACGAGACACAGAAACGTTGTGTAATAACCTACGTTGACTGACGATAAAGATTTAAAAAACGGGAGGCGGTGCTGAAATTTCAGTGCCGCCTCCCGCGTTTATGTTTTGTTGTGTTGGGTGGGCAAACAATATGCCCGCAAAGACAGTTACTTTGCAGTGTAAAGATAAAAACACAAAGTCATGGAAGCAAAAACCTACTATGAGAAGACTCTCTCAAACAATGATCCTATTTTCGATGAGGCACGCCGCATAGGCGGCAGCCTTTGCAAAGCGGTTGGTAAGGCGACGTGGTTTGTCAAAGACTATCTACAGTGCTTTCTGCTCAGCGTCCTTTTTGATTTACTGCCTGTTAAGGCGAAAAAAGACGCAACGGCTGGGGAAAGAGGCTTGAATTATGCAATGTCGACAATCATGGCATTGCTTGTGGTTGGAAGTGTAGTACAAATTTATTTGCTGTTATTTATGTAATTAGTGCCTTGGATATGGTGCTGTGGAAACGCAAAAAGGCAACCGCACATTTCTATGCGGTTGCCTTTTTATCAGTATGATGATAGGGTTTTTATTTGTTTCGGAACACGAATTGGTCACCATCGGCGTCGATAACGATAGACTTGTCTTTCGTAACGTTTCCGGCAAGAATGTCTTTCGACAAGCGGTTGAGAATCTCACGCTGGATGACACGCTTAACCGGACGTGCGCCGAATTCAGGGTCGTAGCCTTCGTCGGCAAGCAAGGAGAGCGCTTTGTCGGTAATGTCGAGCTCTATGTCGTTTTTAGCGAGCATACGGCGAGCATTGTTGACTTGGAGAGCCACAATCTCCTTGATTTCGGATTTCGACAGAGGCGTGAACATTATAATCTCATCAATACGGTTCAGGAACTCCGGACGGATTGTCGACTTCAACATCTCAAGCACCTGGTTCTTGGTGGTTTCGACGGTCTCAGCCTTGTTTGCGTCGGTCATCTTCGAGAAATTCTCGCGGATGAGCTGCGAACCCATGTTTGAGGTCATGATGATGATTGTGTTCTTGAAATTGACCGTGCGCCCCTTGTTGTCCGTCAGCCGTCCGTCGTCGAGCACCTGAAGCAGGATGTTGAACACGTCGGGATGCGCTTTCTCAATTTCATCGAAAAGCACCACAGAGTACGGTTTGCGCCTTACGGCCTCCGTCAGCTGTCCGCCTTCCTCGTATCCAACGTATCCGGGAGGAGGTCCGATGAGCCTTGACACCGAGAACTTCTCCTGATACTCGCTCATGTCGATACGCGTCATCATATTCTCGTCGTTGAACAGATAGTCAGCCAAAGCCTTTGCCAATTCCGTCTTGCCCACACCGGTGGTTCCGAGGAATATGAAAGAACCGATAGGGCGGTTGGGGTCGTTAAGTCCGGCACGTGAGCGGCGCACGGCATCAGCGATAGCCGAAATCGCCTCGTCCTGTCCCACAACCCGTTTGTGCAGTTCTTCCTCGAGATGGAGCAGTTTCTCCTTCTCGCTTGTCACCATCTTCGCCACTGGTATTCCCGTCCATCTCGACACGATGTCGGCAATATCCTCAGCGTCGACTTCCTCCTTTATCAGCGATCTGTCGCCCTGCATGTCGTGGAGTTGTTGCTGCAATTGCTTGTTTTCATCCTCCTTGTTCTTGATGCGGGAGTAGCGTATTTCAGCCACCTTTGCATAATCGCCGTCGCGCTCAGCCTTGTCGGCCTCGAATTTGAGCTGCTCAATGTCGATTTTGTTCTGCTGAATTTTGTTTATCAGCTCCTTTTCGGCTTTCCATTTAGCCATGTAGCTCTTCTCTTCCTCGCGCAGGTCGGACAGCTCCTTCTCCAAACCTTTCACTTTGTCGGATTCGCCCTCTTCGCGTTTGATTGCCTCCCGCTCGATTTCGAGTTGAGAGATTTTGCGGATAATTTCGTCAAGAGCCTGTGGCACAGAGTCAATTTCAATTCTCAATTTAGAGGCAGCCTCATCAATAAGGTCAATTGCCTTGTCGGGCAGGAAACGGTCGGTTATATAGCGTTCCGAAAGTTGCACGGCGGCAATTATCGCCTCGTCCATGATACGCACTTTGTGATGGTTCTCATAGCGTTCCTTCAGACCACGCAGGATGGCGATGCTGCTCAGCTCGTCAGGCTCGTTGACCATGACAATCTGGAAACGACGCTCCAACGCTTTGTCCTTCTCGAAGTACTTCTGATACTCATCGAGCGTTGTCGCACCGATGCTCCTCAAGTCACCCCTTGCCAAAGCCGGTTTCAGGATATTTGCGGCATCCATGGCGCCTTCGCCCTTTCCTGCACCGACAAGCGTGTGTATCTCATCGATGAAGAGGATAATCTCGCCGTTGCTTTTGGTCACCTCGTTGACGATTGCTTTCAGACGTTCCTCAAACTCACCTTTGTATTTGGCACCAGCCACAAGCGCACCCATATCGAGTGAGTACAATTGTTTGGTTTTCAAGTTTTCAGGCACATCGCCACGCACAATCCGTTGAGCCAGACCCTCGGCGATAGCCGTTTTGCCGGTACCAGGCTCGCCCACAAGAATAGGGTTGTTTTTCGTGCGTCGGCTAAGAATCTGCAGCACA
>ENA-OPWH01000614-OPWH01000614.1-human-gut-metagenome-genome-assembly--contig:-NODE-614-length-27004-cov-3.277005_pt1 | contig 27004 bp, 20 predicted proteins | sample MGYA00241506_ERZ502004 | MGnify/ENA primary metagenome ERZ502004 (study PRJEB25962, sample SAMEA2043049) | human gut metagenome | biome: human gut; feature: human-associated habitat; material: faeces... | reverse complement strand
AACCCGCGACCCCGACCTTGGCAAGGTCGTGCTCTACCAACTGAGCTATTTTCGCGTTGCGTCGTTGTTCCCGACTTTTCTAATTCAAAAAACTCTGAGCGAAAAACGGGACTCGAACCCGCGACCCCGACCTTGGCAAGGTCGTGCTCTACCAACTGAGCTATTTTCGCAGTCGCTGTTGTTTCGCTTTTGCGAGTGCAAAGATAGAACAGATTTTTTATTCCCGCAAATTTTTCGGTAAAAAAATTAGAAAAAAATCACCGGAATCCTTTTGTTGACGGGCGTTTTGAGGGATAAAAAGCGGAGGAACAAACTGTTATAAATTTGCTCCTCCGCTTTGAAATTTTTCTGCCGATTAGTAGTTTCTTGCGAAGATTACTCGGCGCTCAGAAGGCTTGCCTGTGAAAATGCAGGTGCCGGGTGTTGTGTCGCCGTCCAAAGGAATGCATCGGATTGTGGCTTTTGTCTCTTCTTTTACGCGCTCTTCTGTTTCGGTCGTGCCGTCCCAGTGTGCGAGAACGAAGCCACCCTTTTCGATAAGCTCTTTGAACTCGTCGTAAGAGTTCGCCTCGAAGATGTGTGAGTCGCGGAAGTTGCGAGCCTTGGTGTAGATGTTGTTTTGGATATCTTCAAGGAGGTTTGCAACGTAGTCAACGATTCCGTCGAGCGAAACGGTCTCTTTCCCGAGTGTGTCGCGGCGCATGACTTCTGCCGTGTTTTCCTCCAAGTCCTTCGGTCCGATGACGAGGCGCACAGGCACACCCTTCAGCTCGTAGTCGGCGAATTTGAATCCCGGGCGTTTGTTGTCGGCGTCGTCGTATTTCACGCTGATGCCTTTTGCCTTCAAGCCTTCCACGATGCCTGCCACTTTTTCAGAAACCATGGCGAGTTGTTCCTGCTTTCTGTAAATAGGGACAATCACCACTTGTATAGGAGCCAGATGTGGTGGCAATACAAGGCCGTTGTCGTCGGAGTGGGTCATGATCAGAGCGCCCATGAGTCGTGTCGATACGCCCCATGACGTTGCCCAAACGTAGTCGAGTTTGTTTTCCTTGTTGATGAACTTCACGTCGAAAGCCTTTGCAAAGTTCTGTCCGAGGAAGTGCGACGTGCCCGATTGCAGTGCTTTTCCGTCCTGCATCATTGCCTCGATGGTAAATGTCTCGAGAGCTCCTGCGAAACGCTCATGTGCTGTCTTCACGCCTTTGATCACAGGCACGGCCATATATTTTTCAGCGAAGTCGGCATATACGCCGAGCATCTTCTTAGCCTCCACGAGTGCCTCTTCCTTAGTGGCGTGTGCGGTGTGTCCTTCCTGCCATAGGAATTCGGCGGTGCGCAGGAACATGCGTGTGCGCATTTCCCAGCGGAACACGTTTGCCCATTGGTTGCAAAGGATAGGGAGGTCGCGATATGAGTGTATCCAGTTTTTATAAGTGTTCCAAATGATAGTTTCCGAGGTTGGTCGGATGATGAGTTCTTCCTCAAGTTTGGCTGCGGGGTCGACAACCACACCGCTGCCGTCTTCTGCGTTTTTAAGACGGTAGTGTGTCACTACGGCGCATTCCTTTGCGAATCCCTCCACGTGTTCTGCCTCGCGGCTGAGGAATGATTTCGGGATTAGAAGAGGGAAATATGCGTTGACGTGTCCGGTTTCTTTGAACATATCGTCGAGAGTGCGTTGCATTTTCTCCCAGATGGCATAGCCATAGGGTTTGATAACCATGCATCCTCTGACTGCCGACTGCTCGGCGAGGTCTGCTTTAACGACCAGGTCGTTGTACCATTGCGAATAGTTCTCGCTGCGTTTTGTAAGTTGTTTTAGCTCTATTGCCATTTTCTTAAAAATATTTTGTCACAAAAATACGGTATTTTTCTGAATGTTACGGAATGTTGTGCTAAAAAACTGTGCAAACGCGACTTCCCCGGGGCGATGATTGCGCGATATTGCGATTTTTCACAAATAACGTCCGGCGAGTTGGACAAAATTGGTATATTTGTATTGGCTGATTCTTGCGTTGCCGTGTTTGTTGTGGCTTGGTGCGGGGTGGCATGTTATAATTGCACGATAATGAGATTTGGTGTTAGCAGGAAAACGTTGATGGTTGTGGCCGGAATTGTGTGGACAGTTGCCGGCGTCAACATTCTGCGTATCGGGATAGACTGCTGGGCGCAGGTGTCGGGCGGGTTTGTGCTGATGTTGCTGGGGGCGGTTGCGGTGTTCGCTGCGTTCCACTATATGGTTTTCAGCAGGATGTTTCATAAGCACAAGCGTAGGATTTCGCAAAAAGGCGACTCCAATTGCCTGATGGGCTTTTTTGACGCTCGTGGTTGGATTATTATGGCGTTTATGATAACGTTGGGTGTGACGATAAGGCGTTATGAGTTGATGCCGCTGTGGTTTATCGCTCCTTTTTATACGGGGCTGTCGTCTGCATTGGTGCTGACTGGCATCCGTTTTTTGTTCAGCAGCAAGTTTTGGAACAGAAAAAATGTGGGGTGAATTGCTGTCGTGTCCGGCTTTTCAGCCGTGTGTGTGGAGCATGGCGAAAACGACGGCGAAAAAACTTCAGTGTGTAATATAATGTGGAACAAGTGATTATGATAAATGAGAACGGAATGCGTGAAAAAAGATGCCTGAAAATTTGGAGGTGGATGAAAAAGTTACTACCTTTGCACACGTAAACGAAACATCGCGGGATGGAGCAGAGGTAGCTCGTTGGGCTCATAACCCAAAGGTCGTAGGTTCGAATCCTGCTCCCGCCACTAAGAGAGGCCCACCATTTGGTGGGTCTCTCATCTTTTATATGCTCGGCATAGGCATGTGCGCCGCTCATCCGTAGTGGCGTACCTCCGGCACGCAGGCTGCTGGGGCATGTCGAGTCCCGGCGCGCTCTGCTGTGCTCGCGCATCGGCTACGTTGGCAGGCATGCGCTCCGATAGTCTGGATGCGCCCTGTGCGATTCCGCGCCAACAGGTGTGTGCTGCCGTCACGCAAGCCGCGCCGTTTCCCGGCTTATATGCCGCTTTGTCGCGATGGGGAGGTTTCTCCGTCGGCGCATATGCAAACAGGGCGGAGTCAGCTGCTTTTGCAGCTCTCCGCCCTGTGTTGGGGTTTAAGTTGGCGTTGTCTTATTTCGCCTTTGCTTCCACGTCGGGAGCAATGAGTTTGTAGCCCTTTCCGTGGATGTTGATGATTTCGATTGAAGGATCGTCCTTCAGGTGCTTGCGCAGTTTGGTGATGTATACGTCCATGCTGCGGGCGTTGAAGTAGTTGTCGTCAATCCAGATTGTCTTCAGGGCGAAGTTGCGCTCGAGGATTTCGTTTACGTGAGCGCAGAGCAGGCTCAGCAGTTCCGACTCCTTGGTTGTGAGTTTTGTGATTTTATCCTCGATCATCAACACTTGTTTCTGAGTGTCGAAAGTGAACTTGCCGATCTTGTACATCGTGATTTCCTTGCCTTTCTTGCCTTTCACGCGGCGCAGGATAGCCTCGATTCTAAACACGAGCTCTTCCATGCTGAACGGCTTTGTGATATAGTCGTCGGCACCGATTTTGAAGCCTTCGAGGATGTCCTCCTTCAGTGATTTTGCCGTAAGGAAAATGATAGGCACTTCGCTGTTTACGGTTCTTACTTCCTGTGCGAGCGTGAAGCCGTCTTTCTTTGGCATCATCACGTCGAACACGCACAAGTCATACTTACCCTTCAAGAAAGCCTTGTAGCCGGCTTCACCGTCGGGAAACAAATCGGCGTTGTAGCCTTTCGCTTGAAGATACTCTCTCAGCAGCATGCCGAGGTTTTCGTCATCTTCACATAACAAAATACGCAATCTTTCTTCCATGATTATTCATTTATTAATGGTAATGTAATTATAAATTTCGATCCCTTGTTGAATTCGCTCTCCACGCGGATTTCGCCTTTCAGCTCGGTCACCATCTTGTGCACGTATGCCAGTCCGAGGCCGAATCCTTTCACGTCGTGGCGGTTGCCGGTCGACACGCGGTAGAACTTTTCGAACACCTTTTTCAAGTCGTCGCGTTTTATTCCGATGCCATTGTCGGCTATCGAGATTTCGATTTTGTCGCCCGGAAGGCTGCGTGTCGCCACGGTGAGCTGCAGCGGGCAGTCGTCGCGTCGGTATTTGACAGCGTTGTCGAGCAGGTTGAAAATCACGTTGGTGAAGTGCATCTCGTCGACTTTCACGTCGGCAATCTCGGCGTCGAGTCGGGCGTCGATGCGTCCGCCATATTTCTCAACTTTGAGCTTGAAGGTGTTTACGATGTTTTGTATCAATTGGTTGGCATTTACTTCCTGCAGTTTGAGGGTGGCTTTCTGACGGTCGAACATCGACATCTGGAGCACCTTCTCTACTTGGAAGCGCAGCCGCTTTGTCTCGTCGTTGATTACGGTTGATATGTGCTGCATCATCGTCGGACTTTTGCGCATGGTGTCGTCGTTGAGCATCTGCGCTGCGAGCGAGATGGTTGATATCGGAGTCTTGAATTCGTGAGTCATGTTGTTGATGAAGTCGTTTTTCATTTCCGACAGTTTTTTTTGGCGGAATGCGATTACGATGGTGCACAGGAACACTACAAGCAGCACGAATGTGAATCCGAACGACGGAATCATGAACCGTACGGATGAGAATATGTATTTGTCGCGCTCGGGGAAGTAGACGTATAGATAGTTGCGCCGCGACTCGGTGTCGTTGGGAAACAGCGTCTGTATGAATACGTCTTCTTTGTCTACCGTTTCGTCGTAGCCGTTAGTCTTGTAGACAATGTGGCCTTTGCGGTCGGCTATGGCATATTCCCATGCGAGTGGAATGCCGTTGTTGCCGAGCTCGGTGCGAAGGTAGTTGTTGACCATAGCTGAGTCGGCGCGCTCTGTGATGGGGCGGTTGCTCGACTGGTTGAGTATGGTGAGTATCACTTCGTTGAGCAGGCCTTTCTGATAAAGGAATTGCTTGCGCAGGTTTTCCTGAAATTTGCGCAGCTTGTCCTGCTCTACGGGAGTGCGCCGGTTTGTTGCCGGAAGGTCGGACTCTTGCGAGAGGGATGTGTTCATGAAGTTGTCTGTCTTCAGAAATGAGTTTGAGTCAAATATCCCTGGCTCCAACATCAGCAGCTCTTCCTCGAGATAGTTTTTTGTCTCGTTTTTCTCCAAAGCTGTCGACAAAGAGTAGAGGCTGCGCTTCACGCCTTCCGAGAAGTGCTGTTCGCGCATCTTCACCATCTCCTCCATATATACGAACTGCATATACAACAGGCCGACAAATGTCAGCGCCATTATGATGGTCAATATCCAAATCGTACTTTTCTTCATCGTTTTTACACTTTTTTTGATATTGCAAATATATGAAACATATCTTAAATCCGACTCTTAAATTTATTAATTTTTTATTTTTTAATTAAAATGCACGATTGTAAACTGTTTTTAACTTGAAAATGCGGCGGTTGGACGGAAAAGTGTGATTTTTAATGGAAAACGCTTCCTCCATGTGGAGGAAGCGTTGTGCCAGGTTTCTGAATTGGCAGTTTTAATTGGCAATGAATCCGCCTAACTGGTATGGCATTTGCTGCTGATAGGTGTAGGCTCTTGCAAACTGCTTCAAAAACTCGATTGTTGATTTTCTTGGTTTGACGGAAGATTGTTGTGTTCCGTTGCATTCTTTTGTAATCAAATGAGTAGAGTTTTTCTGCATAGGCAATATTGTTTAAAGTTCATACATATCAGTAACGCATCAGTGTGGCGAATTATTATATAACAGGCAAAAAAATAATGGGTTGCACACATACGCAACCCATTATTTATGATAAATATCAGACTATTTTTACTTAGTGATGCCGAATTCTTTCGCGATGCGGTTGATTTTCTCGTCTGCGCGTGCCTCTGTTGCTTTATATTCATCGGCGGAAGCGAGAGTGTCGTGAACCTCGATGTAGAATTTGATTTTAGGCTCTGTTCCCGACGGGCGGACAGACACTTTCGTGCGGTCGGCTGTGTAGTATTGGAGCACGTTTGACGTAGCCGGCATGTCGAGTTTCTTTGTCTCGCCTGTCGCCACGTTTGTCTCTACGAGCGACTGGAAGTCTTTTACGGTCACCACTGGCGATCCGGCGATTTCCTTCGGTGGGTTCTCGCGGAATTGTTTCATCAAGGCGATGATTTCCTCTGCGCCCGATTTGCCTTTGCGCACCAAAGAGATGCCTTTCTCGCGCGAGAAGCCGTACTTCATATAGATGTCGATCAGCATGTCGGTCATGTTCAAGCCCTTGTCTTTTGCCCAAGCTGCGATTTCAGCCATGAGCGAGATTGCCGACACTGAGTCTTTGTCGCGGACGAAATCCTCGGCCAGGAAGCCGTAGCTTTCCTCGCCGCCGCCCAGATAGCGGGCTTTGCCTTCGTTTTCGCGCATCACGTTGGCAATCCATTTGAAGCCGGTGAAGCAGTCATACATCTTTATGTGCTGAGCTTCGGCGATTGTGCGGATTGTCTCGGTTGTCACGATTGTCTTCACGATGTATTCATTGCCGGTGAGTGTGCCGAGCTCCGTGTTGCGGGTCATCAGATAGTTGAGGAAAATCATCACAATCTGGTTTCCGTTGATGAGCACATACTCGCCGTTGTTGTCGCGGATCACGAGGCCGATGCGGTCAGCGTCGGGGTCGGAAGCCATCACTACCTCTGCGCCGGTTTCCTTTGCTTTCTCGATGGCCATTGCCATAGCCGACGGCTCTTCTGGGTTTGGCGAAGCGACGGTGGGGAAGTCGCCGCTGAGCACTTCCTGCTCAGGCACGCCGATGATGTTTGTGAAGCCGTAGTTTGCGAGAGAGCGGGGAATCAGTTTCAAGCCGGTTCCGTGGATTGGCGTGTAGACAATCTTCATGTCGTGATGTCTCTTGATTGCCTCTGGACTGAGCGACAGGCTTTTAACTTTTTCAAGGAAAATCTTGTCAACTTCCTCTCCGATGATTTCAATCTTCGACGGGTCGCCTTTGAATTTGATGTCGGCAACGTCGGTCACCTCGTTGACATATTTGATTGTGTTCACGTCGTGAGGGGCGATCATCTGCGCGCCGTCGTCCCAATAGGCTTTGTAGCCGTTGTATTCTTTCGGGTTGTGAGATGCAGTGATGATCACACCGCTCTGACATCCGAAATGGCGGATTGCAAACGACATTTCCGGAGTAGGGCGGCAAGAGTCGAAGAGATACACCTTGATGCCGTTGGCAGAGAAGATGTCGGCAACGATTTCGGCGAATTTGCGGCTGTTGTTGCGCACGTCGTGACCCACCACAACCTTGATTTCTGGAAGGTCCTTGAACGCCACTTTCAGATAGTTTGACAAGCCTTGGGTGGCGGCGCCAACGGTGTATATGTTCATACGGTTTGAGCCGGCGCCCATGATTCCGCGCAAGCCACCAGTGCCGAATTCGAGGTCTTTATAGAACGACTCGATGAGTTCTGTCTTGTCTTCGCTGTCGAGCATAGCCTTTACGGCAGCGCGTGTTTCTTCGTCGTATTCAGGAGAAAGCCATTTCTCGGCTTTTTCCGTAACTTGTTTTAGGAGTTCGTTGTCCATAATATTTTTAGGTTTTATAAGATTTTTCTAAAGTGAACAAATTTAATGATATAAAAGGTAATGACCAAAAATAAACGGGTCATTTTTCTTCGTTGCCTTCTTTTCGGCTCCGTTGCGGCAATTCTTCATCGTTCTCGCGCAGCTTTTTGAGGCGCTCTTTGTGTTTGAGCGTGAAATGCAGCAGCACGACTACGAGCAGCGACACGCCCATCACCCCGAAATATTGCAGATACTTGCCTGCAGCCACCTGTCCGCGGCCTACGTAGGCCATCACCATCAGATAAACAAGCAGCAGCAGCGGCAGCCATGTGGATTTTTTAGTTTTCATTGTCGGTTGATTTTATGACTTTATATTTTGACTCTTCCGGCACAAACGCATCGCTGAGCAGCCGTCGGTAGATGCGTATGCACGCCCATGCGTCGATGGCGGCGTAGGATGTCTGTGCCTCGGTGAGCGTCTCGGCGTCCCAGTTCGACAGCTGTTGCGACTTTGAGATTTTCATGTCAAACAGGATTGCGTAGATTTTCTGTAGGCTTGAGCAGCCGAAATTGTAGTCGGGCACAAGTTTCTGCAGGTCGATGAATCCCTGGGGGTGGAAGTCGTAGTTGTGGGCGAGCATCGAGAAGTCGTCGTGGAGCGACAGTCCGATTTTTGGAATGTCGGGGTTGTCCATAATTTCGTGCAGAGGCTCGAGGTCGTCAATTTTGCGCACGCGGAAAAGGAAGCACACGTCGTCGGCTGAAATCTGAATCAGCGAGACGTGGATAGGCACTCCCTTTCTGAATGTGGGCTTTGATTCGGTGTCGAAGCCGAGGATAGGATATTTTTTCAGTATCGACACCGCTTTGCGTGCCTCAGCGGCGGTGTTTACCACCTTGATTACACCGGGAAACTCCACTCGGGGCAATTCTGCCAGTTGTTCTTTTGTTATGGTGAGAGAATAACTCTTGTCTGTCATCTTTTGAATTTTGGTGCAAAGGTAGGTATAAATAATATATTTATGTCTAATTTTGTGCCCGATTATGGAAAAATTCAGTTGGAAAGGCCACGGCGCGATGCTGCTGGCGAATACGAGTTGGGGCTTGATGTCGCCCCTTGCCAAGGTTGTTATGGCTGGCGGTGTGGTCACGCCGTTTGTGCTCACCGATTTGCGCATTTTCGGCGCGATGGCGCTGTTCTGGGCAGTGTCGCTGTTTCAAAAACCGGAGCACGTGCCGCCGCGCGACATGCTGCGTCTGTTTGCCGCGTCGCTTCTTGCCATAGTGTTCAATCAGGGAAGTTTCATCTTTGGGGTCAAACTGTCGTCGCCTGCCGACGCGTCGATAATCACCACGAGTATGCCTTTGTGGGCAATGCTTCTTGCCGCTGTATTCCTTCGTGAGCCGGTCACGGGGAAAAAGGTGGCAGGCATAGCTTTCGGGGCTGGGGGCGCGTTGATGCTCATTCTGGGCAGTGGAGCCACTGCCACGGCAGCCGGTGCGCATCCCATACTTGGCGACCTGCTTGTGCTTTTCGCCCAGTTGAGCTATGCCACCTATCTTGTCCTGTTCAAGAATTTTATATGCCGCTATTCGCTTGTGACGGTGATGAAGTGGATGTTTACCTATGCTTTTCTCTGCACGCTTCCGTTCTCATATTCGAGTCTTGTGGCAACCGACTGGCTTGCGCTTGGATGGGACGATGTGTTTGCCGTGGCGTTTATCGTGGTGTTTGCCACGTTTGTGAGCTATATGTTTATCATTGTCGGGCAGAAGAATCTGCGTCCCACGGTGGCTGGAATGTACAACTACGTGCAGCCCGTAGTGGCGTGTGTCGTGACGGTTTGTCTCGGGCTCGACTCGTTCAACGTGATGAAGGGGCTTGCCGTGGCGATGATTTTTGTGGGCGTGTTTCTCGTCACAACGAGCAAGAGCCGCGCCGACGAGCGCCGCGAGGCACGACGGTGACATGAAACGAAATCGGCGCCGTGCCTGTGCAGACACGACGCCGACCATATTGTGAAGCTTTAGATGCTTGCTGTTAGTTATTCTTTAACAACCTTCCAAGCCTGCTTGCCATTGTAGGTGGTCTCTACCGATTTGTAGCCAGGGGCAACGAAGTTGGTGTGTGCGCCTTCGGCAGTGTTGTCGGCAGGATTGAAGCCTACGAATATGCCGCCCATGATTTTTATGGCGCATTTGCCATCTTTGTATGGCTCGTCCTTGCAGTTGATTAGATATTTAGCATCTCCTGTTGTCTCGAAAACGCCACCGTAGATGTTGAGGTTGCATTGTCTATATGTCCCTCTATAAGGTTTTATGCTTTCTAAATAGATACATTCAGAGTCCCCGTTTAATCCTCCTGCTGTTTTGAAATGACCTCCGTAAATATTCGCCGTGCCATTAACAAGTCTTAAAGCATAGCTGCCAGCTGCTCCTGAGTTGCCCTCGAGTGTGACATTGTCGTATATGTTTACGATTCCAGAATATGCTTGAACCCCGACTTCTATAGCTGCAGCCTGAGATTTTGTTGGGTTGGGATTAATAAGGACAGGGGCAATGATAGAGCCATTGCCTGAAATCGTCAAATTGCTATTTTTGCGGACACTCAAAGTGTATAGGCTGCCTGTTTCTGTTGGCTCTAACTTTAAAACGCTACCGTTTTTGAATACTAAATTCGACTTTGAATGGCAAGTTGTAATAGTAGCTGTGCTTATGTTTGAACTAATGGCAGTTACAGAGCCACTTTTGAAAGAACCTTCAAGTTCAGTTTCTGTTGTAGCCTCCACAGCCGACACAACTTTCCAGATGGTGCGGCCGTCGGCAGTTGTGCCGTTTGCGATTGATGCATAGCCAGGGGCTACGAAGTTGGTGCCGTTGCCCTCAGCCTTGCAGTCACCAGGGTTGAATCCAATGAATGTGCCGCCGGTAACGATGATTTTCGCTGTTCCGTTTTTGTAGTTCTCGTCAAGGCAGTTGAGCACGAACTCATCGGCTTTCTCTGCGTCAGGATATTTCTGCTGCACCTCGAATGTTCCGCCTTTTATTTCCGCAACACCTTCAGTTACATAGACTGCGTGGATGTTGCCGTTGTAGTGTCCGCCATCGATAACAAGATGTCCTCCGCCCTGAACATCGACAGCGTAGCAGTCGTTGACTTTGGCGATGACATCACCGTCGCCTGAAAGAGTCAGTTTGCTGTCGGTGCCTCTTACAGAGAACAGAGACCAGCTGTTTGGCACGCTTGGGTTTTCCCACAAGTCGGTGGTGTTTTTCACCGTTTTCCCATTGAGGTTCACTGACATTGTTTTGCCTGGCTGCACAGCGATTGTGCGGTCAAAGTCGACGTTGTCGCTCAGCGTCACCGCTCCACCGATCTGCGAAGCTGTGTATAGAGCGCCGAGATTGTAGTTGGTAGTTGCAAATGCCGGTTCGATGACCACATTGAAATCAGTGGTGTTTGTGAGCAGCGAGCCGTAGATGTTTGTGCGGTAGTTGCGCTGCACTGGCACGTTTGTGAACGTGCGGCTCTGCGGGCCTCCATAGTTGAAAGCCACGTCGACAGTCGCCTTGTCAGCACCTACGAGCAGGTAGTCCATCGACAGGTATTTGTAGCCGCCGGCAACGGGAAACTCTCCGTCGGATGCTGTCGGAATGGCTTTCATAGTGAATGTGCGGTCAGCCTCGTCGGCAACTTTGCCGGTGGCAAGGTTCAGCGTGGCGAATGCTTTTGCCACAACTTCGGTCTGGGTCACTTCCAGTCCGGAAGCCTTGGCGGCGTCAAAGTCGTCGGTTCCTATGTTCACCTGCGCGAACGGACGTGTAAGTTTGACGTCAACACTTTGGTTTCCGCTTACGGTGATTGTTTCTTTCTTGAAGAAAGCGTCGCAATTGTCGCTGTTGTTGTTCACCTTGCTGTAGTCCACACTTACTTCCTGTGATGCCGGATTGAAAGTGTATGGAGAATCGGTTGTGGCGTCAGCCCAGAAAATCACGTCGTAGGATTTGCCGGAAGTCAGTTTCAGGGTTACCGATTTCTTGAGGTTGACCATTTCGGCTTCTCCCACAACAGTTGTCTCATCGCCGAACACCTTCAGAGGTGTTGATTGCCCAGCCTCATACACTGCATATTGCAGATGTTTCGCCGTCAGTCCGTCGGCAAACGCACGAGTTCCCATCTCCGAAGGCAGTTGCGCTGTGAATGTCACGGTTCCCTCGTCGCCTGTCTTCAGGCCGTTGTCCATCTCATCGTTACACGATGTCACGAGCAGCGCCGCGGCTGCAATCGTGAAAGTGGAAAGTAGATACCTTTTCATTGTTTTGGTTGGTTTTTGTTTGGTTATGTCTATAATTTAGTTTTGTTTGGTCAAGTTTGTCGGATGTTTCGGGGCTGTGCCCCAATATTGGCACAAGCACCCGCGCTTAGCGGAACGCCGACAATGCGTCGCGTTGCGAGGTGCTTGTGATTTTTATAATTATTGTTTGGGAATGGAAATTCGTAATAAGAGAAAGGGCAGGCACAATGCGTCCTTCAGCCGAAATTGTGCGCTTCTCGGCATTGTTGAAGTTATGAATTGTAGCATTCATTGTCGTTTCTCTGATATTTTTTTGCAAATATAGGGGGGTAATCAAAAAAACAAATAAATTCCCAACTTTTTTCACAAAAAAATTAAAAAAAACGGCGTTGCTGCCGGATGCGGCTGTAAAGCCAGTATCCCGACAGCGGAATGCCTACGCCGGCAATGGTGTACAGAATCCAAAAGCAGTCGGTCTGCGCATAGTCGTGAATCACCATGTGGCACCCGATCTGCCGTGGGTCGAGTCCGTACCACCATATTTTCAGTAGGCTGACCACCTTGTATGCCGACACGTGCCAGATGAAGATGTAGAGAGTGTGCTCGCCGCAGTACTCCAAAAACTGGATTATGCGTCCCTTGAGGTGCGACAGGTGGTAAGAAATGTTGTAGGTCATCAGCCATCCGGCGACTCCCGTCACTGGCAGCGACAACACGTCGCGGATGCGCACCGACAGGCTCATGCCACGGCATTCCAGCCATGATCCGGCAAGCACGACAGCCGCTCCGGCAGCGGCGAGCCACAGGCTGTGTCCGATGCGTTGCTCATATTTGCGGTACAGCACGCCGATGCTGAAAAACAACACGCCCATCGTGTCGCGGTAGCCACCCTGCACGAGTGTGACAATCTTTACTCCTTCGCTCGCTTTGAACAATGCAAAGCCAAGAGCGATGAAGAAAATCACCAATGGAATCGCCACTGTGCGTCCGCGCAGCCGCTTCACGTTGTTGAGCATATAGTAGAGCACCACGAAGGCGATGCTTGCCACGAGCAGTCCGCGGAAAAACCAGAACGCTCCGGCGAGAAACTCGTCGTAGCCTCCCATGGAGAACACTATGTTGGTGAGCCGCTGCCAGAATTGGTGGATGGAGTAGGGATGTGTGGTGCCGCCAGTCCAGTTGCCGTAGACCTCGTTGAGAATGCCTATCTTGAACAGCAGGTTGTGGATGAGCAGAAAGAAGATGCTCCATTTCACGAAAGGCACGTAAAGGCCTTTGAAGCGCTTCACGATAAACGGCCATGGGTTTTCCACCGTCTCGTGCTTGAAGAAATAGCCAGCGGTGATGAAAAACAGAGGCATGTGAAACAGGTAGATGGCGCGGTTGAGCATGCCAGGCATGTCGGCGTGGGCCATCACCACGAAGATGATGGCAAAGCCTTTGGCTATGGAGATGGCGTTGTTGCGTTGCTGTGCCATGCTACATGAATAATGTTCCTATCTGGTAGACGGCAAAGGCAATCAACCATGCCACAAATGTGTTGTAGACCAGGGTGAACGCTCCGTAGCGCCAGCTTCCCGTTTCGCGCACAATGGCTGTGATTGTGGCGATGCACGGCACGTAGATGAGCACAAAAATCATGAAGCAAGCCGCGACAAGAGGAGTGAAGTCGGGCACTCCGGTTTTCGGGTTCGGCTTCTGTATGCGTTCTGCGAGAGCCGCCTCGTTTTCGGAGTCGCCGCTGTAGAGCACGCCGAGTGTAGAGACAACGGTTTCTTTTGCCACCGTTCCCGAAATCAGCGACACGGTCATTTTCCAATTGAAGCCAAGCGGTTCAAACACTGGCTGCACCAGTTTGCCGAGGCGTGCGAGACACGAATTCTCGGTGGTTGCCACTTTTGTTACGTTTTCCGGAGTCACGTTGGTGTTGCCATCTTGAATCATTTCCGTGCGCGCAGTCGCTTCCTGTTCCTCCGTTGGGCGTGGAAAATAGCTGAGCATCCAGATGATGAGACTCGCCACGAGGATGATGCCTCCCATCTTTTTCAGATACTGCTGTCCTTTGGCCCACATGTGGCGCATCGTGGCCTTCATGGTCGGGATGCGGTAGGGCGGCAGTTCCATCACAAACGGTGTCTCATCCTTCTTGTAGTGGAATTTGCGCAGCAGTCTTGCGGTGACCACCGCCACGATTATGCCGAGCGCATACAGGCTGAGCAGTGCCAGGCTGGCATGGTTGGGGAAGAACACGCCGATGAGCAGCAGATAGATGGGCAGACGCGCGCCGCACGACATGAACGGGTCGATGAGTATCGTAATCAGACGGCTCGAGTGGCTCTCGATGGTGCGTGTGGCAATGATTGCCGGCACGTTGCATCCGAATCCCATCACCAGCGGGATGAACGATTTTCCGTGGAGTCCTATCTTATGCATTATTTTGTCCATTATGAAGGCGGCTCGCGCCATATATCCGGAGTCTTCCATAAACGAGATGAAGGCGTAGAGGATGAGGATGTTGGGCAGGAACACTATCACACCGCCCACACCGCCGATTACGCCGTCGATGAGCATATCCTTTACAGGACCGTCGGGCATGTATGTGCTGATGAGGTCGCCAATCAACCCCACGCCGGCGTCTATCCAGTCCATAGGGTATTGTCCGATGGTGAAAGTGGCCCAGAACATCAGCCACATTATGAATATGAAAATCGGAAATCCGAACAGCCTGCTTGTCACAACGGCGTCAATCATTGCCGTGGTTTTGGCCTCTTCCTTGTCCTCGGTGTGGAGCGTTTCGCGGAGCGCGCCCGACACGAATCCGTATTTTGAGTTGGCTATCACTGTTGCCATATCCTCTTCGTGCGATTTCTCGATTTCTGCCACCAGTGAGTCGCGCAGCGCCTTGATTTCAGCGTAGTGGGGCAGTGACGACAGCATAGTCACCACTTCCTTGTCGCCCTCAAGCAGTTTTATCGACAGGTAGCGAGCGGAGAACCGCATATCGAGGTCTGCCTCGCTCTTGAGCTGCGACTGGATTTGCTTTATTGCGTCCTCGATGTCTTTCTTGAATCCGATATGCACGTGGCGTACCACGTCGTTGCGTCCTTCGTAGACGCTTATAATCGTGTCAAACAGTTCGTTTACGCCTTTTCCGCTTTTTGACACTGTGGGCACCATCGGCACTCCGATCATCCTCTCCAGCGATTCGTAGTCGAACGTCACCTTGCTTCGTTCCAGCTCGTCGTACATGTTGAGGGCAATCACCATGCTGCGGTCCATGTCGATGAGCTCGGTGGTCAGATACAGGTTGCGCTCAAGGTTGGATGAGTCGACCACATTGATAATCACGTCGGGCACCTCGTCGTGGAGGTAGCGCCGCACGTAGAGTTCTTCGGGGGAATATGCCGACAGAGAGTAGGTGCCGGGCAGGTCGACGATGTTGAACGAGTAGCCGTTGTACTCCATTCGCCCGCTTTTTGCGTCGACGGTGACACCGCTGTAGTTTCCTACGTGCTCCTTTGCTCCTGAGGCGATGTTGAACAGCGAAGTCTTTCCGCAGTTCGGGTTTCCGATGAGTGCCACGTTGATGGTGTGGCGTTCGGTGTCGAATTTGTTTATAAATCCGCAGTCGTCTTCCTTGATGATTGCGATGTCTTCATTGGGCACGTCGGCGGCTTGTTGCTCGCGCACCACCTCAATCAGGTTTGCCTCGGCGCGTCGCAACGATATTTCGTAGTCGAGGATTCGGTATTTTATAGGGTCGCGCAGCGGAGCGTTCTGCTCAACGAGGATCTTTTTGCCTCTGACAAATCCCATCTCCATCATGCGCTTGCGAAACGATCCGTGGCCCAAAATTTTGACAATCACGCAACTTTCGCCAGTCTTTATGTCTGATAGCCTCATAATGTCTTTATCTTCTGTTTTTACGGGTGCAAAGGTAAAAATTATTATTCAGAATAATTCCAAATAACCGATAAAATTGTCAGCATTTTTTGTCGTTGCTTCTCAGAGCGTTGTGGAGCAGGTTGGTGAACTGGTAGTTTTTCAGCCCCCAGCGCGGCGAGATGAGCAGGTTTTCGGGCGACTGCGACACGAATCGCTCAATGGCGATGTCGCTGCGCATGCGCTTCACTATCTTGACACACAGTGATATATACTCGTCTGCCGACCATCGTGCCACGCTGACTTCGCCTGATGCCACTTGACGGGCAAGGCGTGTGCCGCGGATAATCTGCAGCTGGTGGAGCTTGACGGTGTCGATTGGCAGAGCCGACACTTGGTCTACGGTGTGGAGCATGTCGGCCTCCGACTCTCCCGGCAGTCCGAGGATGAGGTGCAGTCCGCAGGCTATTCCGGCTGCGTGTGTGCGGTTTACGGCGTCGACGGTGTCCTCCCACGAGTGTCCGCGGTTGATGACGTCGAGAGTGCGGTTGCTGGCGGTCTCGGCTCCGTATTCCACCATCACGAATGTGCGTTGCGAAAGCGATGCGAGATATTGCAGCAGGGTGTCGGGCATGCAGTCTGGGCGGGTGCCTATGATCAGTCCCACCACGTCGGGGCAAGCCACTGCCTCCTCGTAGAGGTTTACAAGATGGCGAAGTTCGCCGTATGTGTTGGTATAGGCTTGAAAATAAGCCAGATACTTCATGTCGGGATATTTCTTTCCGAAGAACGTGCGCCCTTTCTCAATCTGTTCGCCCACCGACAGCGACGGGCGGCAGTATTCGGGGTTGAACGTCTGGTTGTTGCAGTATGTGCATCCGCCGGTGCCTTTTGAGCCGTCGCGGTTTGGACAGGTGAAGCCAGCGTTGATGGCAATCTTCTGCACCTTGAAGTCGGGGAAACGCTCGTGGAGGAAGTCGGCGAAGTCGCGGTATGGCTTGTGCATTACAGACGGGTGGTTTTGTTGAGCAGATACATGTCGAGCACAGTCATTGCAGCCATGGCCTCCACGATAGGCACAGCGCGCGGCAGCACGCACGGGTCGTGGCGTCCTTTGGCTTTCAGCACGGTGGGGTTGCCAGAGGCGTCGACCGTGTCGACGTCGCGCAGCAGTGTTGCCACGGGCTTGAACGCCACGCGGAAATATATGTCCTCGCCGTTTGAAATTCCGCCTTGTATGCCGCCTGAATGATTGGTCGATGTGTGGATTTTTCCATTGTCGGAAGTGAACGCGTCGTTCATCATGCTTCCACGGTTGCCAACGCCGTCGAATCCCATTCCATACTCAAAGCCTTTGGCGGCGTTTATGCCCATCATGGCGTATGCCAGTCGGGCATGCAGCTTGTCAAACACGGGTTCGCCGAGTCCTGTCGGTACTCCTTTGACCACACAGGTCACCGTGCCGCCTATGGTGTCGCCTTTGCGTCTCACCTTGTCGATGAGGTCGTACATCCTTGCCGCCGTTTCGGGGTCGGGGCAGCGCACGGCGTTGGTTTCCACCAGCGCTGGGTCGTATTTGCGGTAGTCGGGGTTGAGGATGATGTCGCCCACCTGCGAAGTGTAGGCGTAGATGGAGATGCCGAGCTGATCCAATGCTTGGCGAGCGAATGCTCCGGCAACGACACGGGCAATAGGCTCGCGCGCGCTCGAGCGTCCGCCGCCGCGATGGTCGCGCAGCCCGTATTTTTCGGTGTATGTGTAGTCGGCGTGCGACGGACGGAACGTCTGTCGGATGTTGCCGTAGTCGGCTGAGTGGTGGTCGGCGTTTCTCACCTCGAACCCTATGGGGGAGCCTGTTGTCACGCCCTCAAACAGTCCCGACAGCACTTCTACGCGGTCTGACTCTTTCCGTGGCGTGACAATTGCCGACTGCCCCGGACGGCGGCGGTCGAGTTCGTGCTGCACACGGTCGAGGTTGATTGCAATGCCTGCGGGCATACCGTCGACAACGCCGCCCACGGCAGTCCCGTGTGACTCGCCGAACGACGTCAGCCGGAAAATCTTACCAAATGTGTTCATCGTTGAGATCCTCCTCTTTAGGTGTGACAATAATGTCGGCTGTCGAAGCCCCGACATATTCAATCAAATCCTTGGGGTCGATTTTCAGTTGCAGTCCGCGCACACCGGCGCTCACATAGATGAAGTTGAAATCAAGACACGAACGGTGGAAAAACGTGGGAAACGGTTTTTTCATACCGATTGGCGAGCATCCTCCGCGGATATAGCCGGTGGTTGGCAGCAGATCCTTCATGTGGAGCATCTCCGCCTTCTTGTTGCCCGACACCTTCGCTGCTTTCTTGAGGTCTACCTCGCAGCATCCCGGCACCACGCAAACAAAATGTTTGACCTTGTCGCCTGTCAGCACAAGTGTCTTGAACACTTGCTGAATGTCTTCGCCGAGTTGGTCGGCGATATGCTGTGCGCCAAGGTCGGTTTCGTCGACCTCGTAAGGCACAAGCTCGTATTTTATTTTGGCGCGGTCAAGCAGACGCGCCACGTTGGTCTTTCCTATTCCAGCCATATTGATAAATCTTTTTCTGTCTCCTATGCTTATACAAAGATAGTGCATAAAGTTGAAAGAATGGATATGAAAGATTAATTTTGCACTTTGAATTATGAGAATAAAGACTGAGGCAGACAGGTTGCTGGCGATGATCCGCGAAGGTCGGACTATGTCGGCTGGACAGAAGGTGTGCTTGGCGGTGATGCTGAGTGTGCCGGCGGTTGTGGCGCAGTTGTCGTCGATAGTGATGCAGTATATCGACGCATCGATGGTTGGAAGCCTCGGCGCTGAGGCCTCGGCGGCGATAGGCTTGGTGTCGACAACCACATGGCTCTTCGGCGGACTGCTGAGCGCCGCGGCTTCGGGTTTTTCGGTGCAGGTTGCCCACCGCATCGGTGCCGGCGACTGGGAAGGCGCGCAGCGCGTGTTGCGGCAGTCGGTGGTGGCGGTGTTGGCGTTCAGCCTTCTGCTTGCATCCATCGGTGCCGGCATCAGCAGTAGTTTGCCTGTTTGGCTTGGTGGCGCCGAGTCGATACATCGCGATGCGTCGACTTATTTCCTGATAATATCCTTGTTTCTTCCAGCACTTCAGATGCAGTTTCTTGCCGGCGGCATGCTGCGGTGCAGCGGCAATATGCACGTGCCGAGCATGGCGGGAGTGGCTATGTGCGCCCTTGATGTGGTGTTCAACTTTCTGCTGATTTTCCCTTCGCGTACGGTCGCTGTGGCAGGATTCGATGTGTTTCTCCCAGGTGCGGGACTTGGTGTTGAGGGTGCGGCTCTTGGCACGGTGCTTGCCGAAACGGTGGTCGTGGCTTGGCTGTTGTGGTATCTGCGTCACGGCACGTCACATCTGCGGCTTGCAGGGCTGCGCGGATGGAGACAGTCGATAGCCGACACGCTCAGAAAGGCGGTTAAAATCGGTTTCCCGATGGGTTTGGAGCATGGGGTGATATGCAGCGCGCAGATTGCGATAACCACCATTGTAGCGCCGCTGGGAGTGTGCTCCATCGCAGCCAACTCGTTTGCCATCACAGCCGAGAGCCTTTGCTATATGCCAGGCTATGGCATTGCTGAGGCTGCCACCACGCTTGTGGGGCAGAGTGTCGGTGCGCGCCGTCGCGACCTGACGTGGAGCTTCGCTAAAATCACTGTCGGAATGGGCATGGCGGTGATGGCGGTGATGGGTGTGCTTATGTATGTCGCTGCTCCCGAGATTATCGGGCTGATGACGCCTGTTGACGAGATACGCCGGCTTGGTGTAATGGCGTTGCGCATAGAGGCGTTTGCCGAGCCGATGTTTGCCGCGTCGATTGTGGCGTATGGCGTTTGTGTCGGTGCCGCCGACACGCTGAAGCCTTGTCTGATGAACTTCCTGAGCATCTGGGCTGTGCGCCTTACGATGGCTGCATGGCTTGCTCCAACAATGGGACTGCGCGGTGTGTGGATTGCCATGTGTGTTGAGCTGACGTTCCGTGGCGCCATCTTCCTGGTGCATTTGTGGCGCCGACGCTGGATGAAGACCGTATAAAGGGGTAAAAAAGGTTGAAAGTTCGGTAATTCGGATAGGTGGGCTTTGCGGAAAAACACGTAAATTTGCAGACAGCATAGAACATTAAAAAACACAGTTATGGAACTGATAAAAGATAAGGAATTCGGCGGCGAGCGACCGCTGTTTGAGTCGCACAACCTACACCTCGACAATGTGGTGATACGCGAAGGCGAGTCGGCGATAAAGGAGTGCAGCAACATCAAGGCGACAAATTGCCGTTTTGAGGGCAACTATCCGTTCTGGCATGTGCACGGGTTCGTGATTGACCGTTGCCATTTCGATGTGGGCGGACGCTCTGCACTGTGGTATAGCGACCATCTGCGGATGACCGACACGCACATCGACGCGCCGAAAATGTTTCGCGAGATGCACGACATCGACATTGAGAACGTGGTGATGACCGATGCCGACGAGACGTTCTGGCGATGCAAGGGCATACGTGCTAAGAACTTGCGGCTGCAAGGAGGAACGTATCCTTTCATGTTCAGCAGCGACATCGAAATCGACGGCTTGGTGTCTAACTCCAAATACGTGTTCCAATATGTGAGCAACGTAGTGGTGCGCAACGCGAGAATCACAACCAAAGATGCCTTTTGGGAGGTGGAGAATGTGACCATCTACGATTCGGAACTCAATGGCGAGTATCTGGGATGGCATTCGCGCAACCTGCGCCTTGTCAACTGCCACATCTCTGGCGAACAACCGCTCTGCTATGCCGAGAATCTGGTGCTTGAGAATTGCACGTTTGATCCGGCTTGCGACCGCGCTTTCGAGTACAGTTCCGTGAACGCAACAATAAAAGGAAGCATAGGAGGCGTGAAAAATCCGCGCAGCGGACGCATCGAGGCTGACTGCCTCGGTGATGTGGTGCTCGACGGCAACATCAAGATGCCGGCCGACTGCCTGCTGATTGAACGAAACAAAAAATAATTGCCTGTATGAAATACGACTTCGACAAGACTATCGACCGGCGTGCCACAAACTCTTACAAGTGGGACAGCGCTCCCGAGGGCGCGCTGCCTATGTGGGTGGCTGACATGGACTTCCGCACGGCGCCTGCCATCATCGACGTGCTGCAGAAACGCGTGGCGCACGGAATCTTTGGCTACACCCGTGTGCCCGACGCCTACTACGATGCCGTGACATCGTGGTTCAGCCGGAGGCATGGATGGGACATCGACCGCGAATGGATAATCTACACATCTGGAGTGGTGCCGGCGATTTCTCTGTCTGACTGTTGTCTGTTGGTTCCAGTGTGCCAATAAATGGGTTATAGATGCTGCCATCAATCGCATTGATAATTGCATAACTGGATTTGTAAAGGATACCGGCTTCATCCGGTTTAAGCATGTAAAACCATGCAGGAACGAGCGAGTAGGATTTGTGCTTGGAATCAGAAATCCGGATCAGACCATACTCGATACTCGTTACCGTGTATTCGCAATCAGCTATGGAAAGGGGATCGAAAGGACTGCTGTTCCATATGCTCATGAAATCAATCTGTGCCTTTGCAATGGCATCAATCTGATCAAATGACAGGGTTGGAGAAGTTTTTGCTTCTATGGTGTCTACCTGCATTGGATTGTTCCAGATCAGGTAGGAAAGCCCGTTGCTGTCTATGCTGGCGGTCAGAGATTCAAAACCGTAAAATGTATTGGATTCGTCCGCGGAGAATATAAAACCACCATTGGCGTCATATTCGGCATTGGAATAATCCGTCAGGGTTGTTGAAAATGTTTCAGATGTATATAAGGTAGAAAGATTATTCAGGCTTCGGCTGGCATAGAACAGATAGGAGTCTGTGGCAGGTTCTGTTTCTTCTGCCGGAGGTTCTACGGCAAAGGAGGCATTGATCGTATAATGTTGGGGATGTCGTATAGCATCCAGTGTTTGCACAATTGTATAATCAGTAATCTTCAGTGTCTGCATATATTTTTCAGTAATCTGCTTCGCTTCTGTGAGGGAGAGGGAACAGCTGTTTCCCCCATTTTGCTCAACGTAAGCGGAAGAAATTGGATACGCCTTATAGGTGTTACTGGTAGAAAAATCGATAGCATCAGTACAGTACTGTTTGTATAATACCATACGACAGAATAGGTTGGATTTAAAAAATGCCAGATAATAGTGCTCTTTGGAAATGGTTCCGTCGATAATACAGAATTGGTTCGGTATAAATTGCCCGATATCATCCCTTTCGCTATAGGGATTGATATACCATTTCATTTCACCGTTGGTTTCTACGACACGCTTTGCTGCATCGGCATCTTGCTTTTTCGTCGCAAGGACATTTGTAGCGTCGTAGTATTCTGCAATCATATATTCCGGGATCGTAGAGAAATTCTCATAGCTTTTGAATGTATCTTCCCATGCGCCGCAGGCGGAGGTTAAGTCCTCAATCGAACGAAAATCATATGGCATAAATAGTGAATAACTTCCCTCGTCGAAGATCAGGTCTGCATACGTCTGGATGCCTTCGTCCGTGAAATCTGCGCGGGATAAGGACGCAACTGGTGCATTTTTCTCAGCAAGCGAGGTATCCACCTGTGCCTGTACAGTCAGAGTCCCTTTGTCCCCCGGAACGGTGTAGTCAAGATTTCGGATAGGGTCATCTGTGGCATCAGACGTAGATGCAGTATCTCCCTGATAGATGACAGTCTCTTTCCTGCCGCAGGCAGAGAGACAGGATGCAAGAAGTGTAATAATTAAAATCCAGGATAGTTTCTTCATATGCGTTCTCCTTTCGCTTTAGTTGATGTTTCCGTTATAATCATGATAGATGCTTCCGTCGATGGCACTGATTATGACGTATGGGGAAAATGTACAAAATGGGGAAGAAAGAGATTCCCCATCGATCATGTAATACCACGCAGGAATATACATATAGGAATCAGATTCTTCGTCAAATAACCGGATTAATCCATATTGAATCTCCTTGATTTTGTAGGTGTTATCCGCAGAAAATGGTAAAGTCGTCCCATCGAACTTCGAGATGTAATCTTTGGCGATTGCGTCAATCTGATCAAAAGAGAGCAGTTGTGCATTTGTTTCTAAGACTTCCTCTACTTTCATCGGATTCTGGATAACCAGATAGTTGATACCATCATTTCCGACATTCGCGAAGATGGCTTCAAATCCATATCTGGTATTCGTGTAAGAATCGTTGGAGCTGCTGTTTTCACCGATTGTCCCAGAGACCAGTTCGCGGGAAAAATTGAAATCCGTATGAACAGGAGCGATACCGTCCACATTTCTGCCGCCATAGAGCAGATAGGAATCATAGGAATACCCATCGTTTGAAGAATCGCTGGCTATGATTTCACCATCTTTCGTTATCTCGTAATCGGGCTTTATGGTCTGTGCCTTCTGTACATCTGTGATCGTGTAATCGGAGATTTCCATAGTCTGAAGCGTATCAAGCACCATTGCTTTTGATTCTTCCTTAGAATACTGGCACTCATCGGAGTACGATTCATTCTCATAAAGAGGGTTTGCGTAGGTGTCGTAGTATTGCGGATATTGGATATATGGTTCGTAGATCGTGTGGAGCAGCATTGTACAGTACGCATCCGTCTGTATAAACGACAGATAGTAAGGCTTCTGGCTGATCGTTCCTTTGATGACGCAGAAATTTGTATAAATATCCGTATTTTCGGAGGAGGTGAAACGATACCATTTCAGGGAACCATCCGTATGAATCGGGGTGACCACGTTGTCATTCCCCATACATTGCTGGGCGATATAGTATTCCTGTAGCAAAGAGTATGGAATGTCTGCGCTGTCACTGTACTGTGCGATTTCTTCCTGTATATCGGCGCACGCACTTTTGACTTCCTCGTCCGGGCGCAGGACATAGGGCAGGAATAAGGCGTAGCTTCCTTCATCAAAGATGGCATCTGCAATCCGCTTCATATCCGCCTCGGTGTAGTCGCTTCGGGAGACCTTTACCACAGGGGAACTCTGTGCCGATAAACTGGTATCGACATCGGCATCCACCGTAAATGTCAGGAGTCCGTCTGTGACCTCATAATTCCGGTGCAGAACCGAAGCGGTGGCAGCATCGCTTGTCGTTGCCGGTTCATCCACGTATGAGATATCTTTCTCTTTTCCACACCCGGACAGGGCGGATAATGCAAGGATGGATATGAGAATGCCTGCAATTCGTTTCTTCATAAGATCGTCCTCCTGTTAATCTGATTTGTTTCTATGTTGATAGATGTAGCCAAGTTCGTTATTGTAGATGCTTCCGTCGATGGCGTTGATAATGACGTAGGCAGATGGGAAATAATAGGGTTTGCTTTCCTCGCTTCCTTCTGCAAGATAATACCATGCCGGGAGCAACTGGTAGGAATCATCGGCTTCGTTGGATACCCGGATCAGTCCATACCGGATATCGGTTATGTCATACACCGTCTCATCAAAGGTGTGTTTGTTGATGTAGTCCTGTGCGATCGTATCGATCTGGGAGAAATCTAATGTATTCGCCATATCGACGTCGATGGTTTCGATCTTCATAGGATTGGAGACAATCAGATAATTCAAACCGTCATTTCCGACATTGGCGGTGATGAATTCATAACCATAGAAGGTATAATCCTCGTAATTGGTGATAGTTCCGTTTTCGTCCTGATCCATGCTTTCATAATCGGTCAGCTCTGTCTGGAAGTTCGCAGTGGTGTAGACAGGGGTAAGCGCATCTAAGCTGCGTCCACCGTAGACCAGATAGGAATCATAGGAAATAACCGGTTCCTTGTTGTAGTTCGCAGATACCTGATAAGCGTCATCAATATCGTAGACAGGCCGGATGGTCTGCGTAGGAAATACGCCGGTAACTACATAATCATTAATCCCCATTCGGGAGAGTGTATCGGTGACAAGCGTTGAGGCACCTTCCGTGGAATGGGAGCAGATGTTATCGCTGCCGGCAAGCGTTTCGAGCATATCCGGACGGATCGGGGATAATTGGTTAAACCAGCCATAGGTAAGCTCTTCGTTATAATCTTTGTGCAACACAAGCATGCAGTGCTTGCGCGTCTGGACGAAGGAAAGCTGATAGTCCTTTCCGTCTATCGTGCCACGGATATTACAGAAGTTGCAAAATTCCTCGCTGTCTGCACTTGGCTTGATGGTTGGATAGTATTGAATCGTTCCATTTGTCTCGATAGGATCAAAGACGCCGCCGTCTTTTGCATTTTGTGCATAGGAGCATTCCGCCAACAGATTATATGGAATCTCCGATTTATCCGCGTAAGTAGCGAAAGTCTCTGCAAATGCATCGCAGGCAGCAGTGATATTTTCCTTTGACTGACGGCTGTATGGAAGGAATAATTTATAGCTTCCCTCATCGAAGATTGCAGCCGCAATGCGTGTGATATCTTCATTTGTATAGTCGCACCGGACGGCAGTCGCAACCGGAGCAGACTGCGTGGACAGACTGGTGTTCACATCGGCGTCGACATTGACGGTCGTGCGTCCGTTTGATACGGAATAGTTCAGATGTAAGTCGGATGCGGAAACGGCATCCTGTCTGGAATCGTTCTCCTGAATATAATCGACGCCCGCTTTCTTTCCACATCCGGATAAGATGGAAAGCAGGAGTGCACCGATCACCATTTTATAGAATATGGTTTTGCGTCTCATATGAAATTCCCCCTCGTAGTTTTTCGTGCAGCATCCCTGTTGATTGTCGGGCCTGCGTGTAAGAACTGTTTATATTATAGGATACAAATGTATCAGAAATGTATCTAAATGGTTGCAGGTTTTCACTTTTATGGTATTATATTTGAGGAAAATGTCTGATTATAGACAATTATAGACGAAACAGGGGAAAATGGCGATGGAAATCATGAAATATGCGATACAGGGTTACGAGGATGTCGCTGCAGAGCATCTGCTTGGAATCTTCGGAAATCCGATCAAACATACATTGTCACCGGTCATCCATGACACGCTCAGCGATGCACTGGGGCTGTCAGAGCGCTATGTGCCATTCTGCGTGGAGGACGAGGATTTGTCCCGTTGTGTGAAGCTGGCGTATGACGAAGGCGTGCTTGGACTGAATATTACCGTGCCGCACAAGCAGCACGTGATGGAGAGTCTCGTGGATGTGGATATCGCCGCGAAGACGATCGGCGCGGTTAATACACTTGTCCGTGTGGAGGGCGGCTATAAGGGTTACAACACGGATATGCCGGGACTGGCGAAAGCGTTAGAGACAGAAGGAATTGCATTAAAGGATGAGACAGTTATCATGCTTGGCGCAGGTGGTGCCGCACGTGCGGTCGCGTATATGTGTGTCAGCTATGGCGCAAAGCAGGTGTATATCGTAAACCGGACATATGCACATGCACAGGCAATCGCGGACGATATGAATGCATTTGCAGGGAAGGCGGTCGTACAGGCGGTCGCTTCCGAGGATTATAAGAGTATTCCGGATGGAAAATACCTGATGATCCAGTGTACCTCAGTCGGACTGCATGAGGGTGATGGGATGCCGTTTGATTTCGGTGATGTGTTCTATGCGATGGCGAAGGCTGGTGTGGATCTGATCTACAATCCGGCACAGACGCCATTCTTAAAGGAGATGGAGAAGCTTGGTGTGCCCGCAGTAAATGGTTTGAAGATGTTACTCTATCAGGGAATCCTTGCATATGAATTGTGGAATGATCTGACTGTTTCTGAGACGTTGACCGATAAAGTATATCTGGCGCTGCAGGATGCGATTTATGGGAAGAAACGTGGCGATAACATTGTCCTGATCGGTTATATGGGTGCCGGGAAGACAACCGTTGGAAAGGCACTTGCAGGGAAGCTTGGATATGAGTTTATTGATACCGACCTTTATATCGAGGCACAGGAGGGGATGACGATCCCGGAGATCTTCGAGAAGAAGGGAGAGGCTTATTTCCGGACATTGGAGACAAATGTCATTAAAGAACTTCGGGAGAAGACACATTGCGTGATTGCGACAGGCGGTGGACTGCCGCTTCGCAAGGAGAACAGCGATCTGCTGAAAGAGGTCGGAACGGTATATTACCTGATGGCAGATGCGGATACGACCTATGCGCGGGTGAAGCATTGTACGAACCGTCCGCTGTTACAGTGTGACGATCCGTATACGAAGATCCAGGCGATGATGAAAGAGCGGGG
>ENA-OPWH01000598-OPWH01000598.1-human-gut-metagenome-genome-assembly--contig:-NODE-598-length-27476-cov-4.458298_pt1 | contig 27476 bp, 25 predicted proteins | sample MGYA00241506_ERZ502004 | MGnify/ENA primary metagenome ERZ502004 (study PRJEB25962, sample SAMEA2043049) | human gut metagenome | biome: human gut; feature: human-associated habitat; material: faeces... | reverse complement strand
GAACTTCATGACCATGTGGTCGATCAGCTCCTGAGCCTGGGTCTCGGTCAGGGTGCCGTTGTCCAGATCGCGCTGGATATAGATATCCAGGAAGGTGGAGATGCGGCCCACGCTCATGGCAGCGCCGTTCTGGGTCTTGATGGCGGCAAGATAGCCGAAGTAGAGCCACTGGCAAGCCTCTTTGGCGTTCTTGGCGGGCTGGGAGATGTCGAAACCGTAGGCCTCGGCCATCTTCTTCATGCCCTTCAGGGCGTTGATCTGGCGGGCGATCTCCTCGCGCAGACGGATGACGTCATCGGTCATGGTGCCGTCGCCGCAGTTGGCGAAGTCCTCCTGCTTGAACTGGATCAGCGCATCGATGCCGTACAGGGCCACGCGGCGGTAGTCGCCGACGATGCGGCCGCGGCCGTAGGTGTCGGGCAGACCGGTGATGATGTGGGTGTGGCGGGCCTTCTTCATTTCCGGGGTGTAAGCGTCGAAGACCGCCTGATTGTGGGTACGGGTGTAGTCGGTGAAGATCTTGTGCAGCTCTTCGCTGGGCTGATAGCCGTAGGTGGTGCAGGCCTGTTCGGCCATCTTGATGCCGCCGTAGGGCATGAAGGCGCGCTTCAGGGGCTTGTCGGTCTGCAGACCGACGACCTGCTCCAGATCCTTCAGCTCCTCGTCGATGTAGCCGGGGCCGTATGCGGTCAGGCTGCTGACCACTTCGGTCTCCATATCCAGCACGCCGCCCTTGGCGCGCTCTTCCTTCTGGAGCTTCTGCAAAGCTCCCCACAGTTTGTTGGTCGCCTCGGTGGGACCGGCCAAGAACGACTCATCGCCGTCGTACGGGGTGTAGTTCTTCTGGATGAAGTCGCGCACGTTGACTTCCTCTTTCCAGATACGGCCCTCAAAGCCTTCCCACTGTTCAAAATTGATCATTGGAACCTCCTTGCTCCTTGCCATTCCATTGGCAGTTAGCATTATCTAACTATTGAGCCTTTGAAAAACCGCATCCAATGCGGCTTTCTGGGGGCGGGCGAATAGGCGGCGAGGCGCGTGACGTTCCGCGCCCGGCAGCCTTAACACTATAATAGCAATGATTCCTCGAAAAAGCAAGAGGGAATGGATGGATTTTACACAAAAGCGGCAAAAGGTTCTTAGCACAAGTGCCCAATTTTCCGGAAAAAAACTTTTTCTGAAAAAAGTTCAAAAGGGGGCTTGACAGTCATGACAAACTATGGTATCCTGTTGTCACGGCAAGGTTAGTTAAATCTAACCGAGGCTGCGGGACCTTCTGCAAAGGGTTCCGATTCCTCCATTCCATACTCTCTTTTTCTTTTGGCAGGGCGCGGCATTCTGGTTTGCTCCGCTCCCTCCTGCGCGGTGAAGGCAGCTCTGGTACGGCGGCCTTCACGAAAACAGAAAACAAAAACGGGACATGTCGCTTGACCACCGACGTGCCCCGATTTTTGTTTTTATAGTGTCTTTTCCAGCTCCTGATAAAGTTTGAATACATCCGGGAAGATGACCTTTGCGCCTCGCCGGGCGATGGCAAGCACTTCGCGGGCATTTTTTGTGACATCTTCCACGATGCGGTCATCCAAACGGATGGGGACTTTATTCTTGTCAATATAAGCTGTCAGATAAAACTCGGTGACAGGGCACATGTTTTGAATCAGGAAGGCCGCATTCCGGCCAAGGACAGTGCCAAAGCGAATCGTGTTGCAGCGGCCATATTTTTCAATTTTGGATTGCGCGATCTTTTGATACTTCTCATACCGGGAGGAAATGGGGACAAGCCAGTAGATCGACGGATTTTTGGAATCCGGAAAGGCGAGAAAGCAGGGGCGGCTGCGGCGGATGCCATCGATCATATCTTTGTTTTGCATCAGTTTATCATCGGGAAAATCTATGTAATACTGATCGGACAAGAAATAAAGCTGTGCATCCAGCATAAAAACCTCCCATAAATGTAGAGCCCCGTCTTTCGACGAGGCCCTGCAAACATTTTTGTCCCAGCCATTTATCAGCCGCATACCGGGGAGCGGCAATATTTGTGATCCCGACCATTTATCAGCCGCGTATCGGGGAGCGGGCACTATTTTGAGACATTGCTGTCTTCTGTTATTATTATACGCTGGTAAAGCAATTATGTCAACAAGAATCAGAAGTGCGATGGTCTGCATTTTTGCCCTTACTGTAGAAAATCGAATGGCCAAGTTCAAAAATAATAATATAGCTACGTTCTATATTGGATGTTGGCCAAGTTGGCGAAGTTCCGTTTGGTGGCCAAGTTCGAACTTGGCCAGCCATTTCGAAGTTGGCCAAGCTGGCGAAGTTCGATTCTGAACGAAGCTGCGTTATAAAAATCGAACTTGGCCATCGGATCTGCTCGTCTAGGAGGCTGGCCGAGTTCGCGGGGAAGCGAACCGCGCCGCCGCGTCAGCGGGGCTGCTCCTCCAAATGCTTCTGAGCGAAGAGGGAGACAACGGCACTGAAACCGAAGACGAAGTAGTAGCTGGCGATGCGGAAGAGCATCAGGGTGCTCATGGCCTCGCCGTTGGACAGAAAGGAGCTGAAGACGAGGAGGAAGGCCGTTTCGATGGAACCCATGCCCGCCACATTGGGCAGGGCGTTGGAGAGGAAGAGCATCAGGCTGGTGAGGAGCTGCACCTGCCAGAAGCTCAGGCCGCAGGGCAGCCCCATGAACCGGATGCAGAGGTAAGGCAGGGTGAACATCAGGAACAGCTTGACCGTGTGCAGGGCGAAGATCTTGACGCAGCGGCCCTTGTCGGCCAGCAGGTGACGGCTCTCGGTGCCGAGGGTGTCCAGCTGCTCCAGCCACGTTTCCCGGCGGGTCTGCCATTGTTCGGTCTTGGGCAGACAGCCCAGCGCCCAGCGGGCCAGCCGCTGGATGAGGGGCGAAACGCAGAGCAGCACCAGCCCCACGATGATCGCCGCCACCACGAAGTAGGCCATGGGCAGGTAGTTCATCACGCCGGAGGTGTTGGCCGCCAGCCACCGGCGCTGAAGCAGCAGCATCACCGTGGCGTAGAGCAGGACCGTGGTTTTGTGGAAAACGTATTGCAGAGTCATCAGGCCCACGCCGGGGCCCAGCGGCAGCCCGCTGCGGTAGAGGTAGTAGGACTGCATCGGCATGGCCCCGGCCCCAAGGCAGATGACGTTGCCGAAGCTGCCCATGAAGGCCGATTCCAGCGCCTGACGCAGGGTGAACCGGGGCAGTCGGCTCCGGACGATGACGTAGCTGACAAGGCCCTCCAGCACCGGGTAGGTCAGGCCGACGGCCAGCACCACGGCCACCTGCCAGAACTTCAGCTGCGCCAGCGCCGAGGAGATCTCGGCCCAGTGGCTCTTGAAGATCCAGAAGACGACGCCGGTCAGCACCACGAGGATCGTGATGGACAGGGCCGCCTTTTTGCGGGATGGCTGCCGGGGGGCGGGTCGATTCATAGATGTGGAGCTCCTTTCGTACTGTTGGTTGAAGTATACCACGCCAGCACCCCGGTTTTGTGAACTTGTATCGAATTTTTCTCAGCAGATGGCGGAAAATGATAAAAAATCCTCCGTACAACCTCTCCGTCAATGCTTCGCATTGCCACCTCCCCTTGTAGGGGAGGCCTTGGCAGTCCATGCAAAGTTTATGGTTTCGCCAGAGGCTCCCCTACTAGGGGAGCTGTCGAGCGGTAGCGAGACTGAGAGGTTGTACGAAGGAAAACGTAGATCAGTGATTAACAGTCAGTTCCTTCACCGCTGCGGTGAGGGTCTGTTCGAAGGACTGCTTGGAGTAATGGGTCTCGTAGAGCTTCCGGCAGGCGGCCTTCATGGAGGCCAGCTTCTCCGGGTGGAAGATGGCCCACTCCAGCAGCGCGGCCAGCTTCTGCGGGTCGTCGTCGGGGTAGGTGAAACCGTCCACCCCTTCGGTGATGACCCCGGCGGTGCCGGTGTGCTCCGACACGATGGAGGGCTTGCCGAAGATGAGGCCCTCGGTGACGAAGGTGGGCATGGGGTCGTCACGGGAGGCGCAGACCAGACAGGTGCACTGCTCCATCAGGTTCTTGATCTCGTCCCGGCTGAGCCGCTTGCAGTAGAAGACATTCTCCGGGTAGTCGGTGGTCAGGGAGCGGACGGCGTCCATCATCTCCTTGTCCGCCGCCATGCCGACGAAGAGGAAAGTGGCCTTGTTCCGCACCTCCTCCGGCAGCAGCCGGATGGCAGCGCAGAAGATGTCGTGGCCCTTCCGGCGCTCAAAGGAGCCGACGGTGGCGAAGAGGGGCTTGTCGGCGGGGTAGCCGAGGTCGCAGCGGGGGAAATCCTCCGCCGCATAGTCGGGCAAGCCGTAGATGAGCTGGCCGATCTGGAAATCGGGCCGGACGGCGTGCATGGCGTTGGCGGCGTGGTGGCCCACCGAGTACAGCCGGACATTCTCGGCCAGCTTGGTGGGGATCTGGTGGGCGATGTGGGGGTAGCCCGCAAAGGCATCGTGGAGCCACCACAGCACCGGCACGGCGGTGCCGCTGAGGGCCCGCACCGTCCGGGCCATGACCACGGTGTTGACGAGGACGAGGTCGGTGCACAGGGCCAGCCCCCAGAGGTTCGGGGTGGCGCGGATGCCCGGCCGGGTGATGACGGCGGCTCCGGCGTCCACGAAGAGCTGCAGCGCCCCGCCATCGCTGGGGCCCAGCACCACCACTTCGTAGCCCATGCTGCGCAGCACCGGCACGGCGCTGACCAGCACGATGGGAGCGCCGGTCATGTCGAGGACATGGCTCATGAGGAAGGCCCGCTTGCCCGTGGCCGAGAACGCATCCTCGGCGCAGATGTCCCGCTCGTAGTGGAGCAGAGCCTGTGGGATGCGGGCGGGGTGGGCGCAGAACTGCGCGGCCAGCGCCAGCAGCTCCGTGACGTTTTCGGGGTCCTTGGCGGCGGCGCGGCAGCGCTCCAGCAGGGGGCGGCTGACGAGGGCGCAGCGGTTCTGGGCCAGATGGGCCCGGCTCTGGTAGAGGGCCGTGGCCCCCCCGAAGCCGAAGACGGCGTTGCAGACCGCGTAATCTGCGCCGTCCTGCAAGGCTTTTGCAAAGCACATCAGGGCGGTGGACATACACTCCACGTCCTCGCTGACGAGGAGCACGCCGTCCACCCCCTCGGTCAAGGCGGAGCCAAGGGTATCCGCCAGCCGGAACTTGCGGTGGAGCTGGTCGGCAAGGGTGGCGCGCAGCGCGGTGTTCCGCCCCGGCGCGTAGACCAGCAGATAGGTACTCTGGGTATCGTAATAACCCTGCGCGGCCAGTTGGCTCTGCTGCAGGGAGCTGTAACTGCTGTACATGGCGTCCCTCCCGTTAATGGCTGCGGCGGAACAACCCCAGCAGACGGCGCAGCGGCAGGGTCAGCTTCCAACTGCTGCTGTTCAGCACGCCTTCCAAGGAAGTCTCGTAGGACTGGCAGCGGGCGGCGACCTCGGCGTTTTTCTGGTGCAGTTCGGCGATCTGCTGGTGCAGCAGGGCTACGGTCTGCTGCTGGGCGGCCACAGCCTGTTCCAGCTCGGCGATGTGCTGCTTTTCACCGTTCTTATTCTTCTGCAGGAGCTGGACGCTTTCCAGCAGGGCGCAGAAGAGAGGCTCGTCCGCCAGCTTTTCCAGCGGGTAGTAGCAGTAGCTCACCACCAGCTTCATCCCGGCGGGGTACTGGCTCAGGCCCTCCAGCCGGTAGTTGGGGTCATCGCCGAGGAAGAGGGTGGTGTCCCCCTGCAGATTGGTGCCGTTGGCGGGCTCCCAGACGATGCGGTCGTCGGAGAACAAGAGCTGGGTCACGCAGCAGGGCAGCTCGCCCGGATCGAAGCGGAGCTTCTGGGCCGCCACCGGCAGCTCAAACGTAGCCGTCACGGCCCCGGTCAGCTCGTCGGTGGTGCAGTCGGGGGCGGTCAGCGTATCTTTTTCGGAAAAGCCGAAGCCTGTATCGTAATAGAGCAGCGGCTGCAGCAGGGTGGGCGAGTCGGTGCGCATCTCGCGCTGGGGGTGGGCGGCGGCACAGGCCTGTACCTCCTGTTCCAGCGCAAGGCACCGCTGGGCCAGCCGGGAAACGCCCTCGTCTGAGAGCTTGAGCTGCTGTTGGAGGTCCGCGATCCGGCCCTGCAGGGCCGCCGTGGTGGCAGGAGCTTCGTTGGTCATGACTGGATTCTCCTCATCATAATATATTTCACTTCAGCGGGAAAGACCCGCAAAAAAATCAGTGTTTTGCCGCATACTGCCGGGGCTGTGCTTCCCGGCTCTTGGCTGCCACGGTGCGCCGGAATTTCCGATCCTTCCAGCGGAGCAGCAGCTCACAGAACAGCAGCACCGACCCCATGGAGAGGGTGAACTGCAAGACCACGCCCAGCACCGGGTGGGCCGCAAACTTCTGGGGCATCAGATACCACGGGATCGCGGTCAGCTCGACGGTGTGGATGCAGAAGATATACAGAGACCGGCGGCCGATGGCTTGGATGCCGCGGGTCACGAAGTTGTCCACCCGGCGCTGGAACCAGAGGACCATGGACAGGATGCCAAGGCCGGCCCCGGCGTCCAGCAGGATGCTTACCGGGCCGAAGTTCCACTGGGCCATGGAAACGCAGTCGGTGCTCTGGGTGAGCAGCACAAGAACCGCCACGGCGGCCGCGCAGCCCATCAGGGTGTTTTTCAACCTGCGGGACAGGGGTTTGTCGAAAATTTTATGTTTCTTGGCGAGGTAGCCCACGTAGAGCGTCGGAACGGTGACCATGCCCTGCCCGATGCAGAAGGGGGCCTCCCATGTGATGCAGATGCCCCAGCCCAACAGCATGGTGCCCAGCACTGCCCAGTTTGTGTAGGCTTCTGGGAAGATATTCAGGATCAGGTCCAGCAGGACCCACGCGATCATCAGGGAAAGTAAGTACCACATGGGCCCGCAGGAGAAGAAGGTCTGGCCGAAATACTCCGCCGTGTGGGGCAGCCCCAGCGCAAAGCCGCCCAGCACCTTGCCGGTCTCATAGGTGGCGTTGTGGAGGGAGCCGTAGCAGAGATAGTGGATGAGAAAGTGGAACACCGTGGTGGCGATGCCCGTATAAATGTAAGGCTTGAGCAGGGTCGTCACCTGCTGGTCGATGCACTTGCCGATGGAACGCTTGCGGAAGCCGTAGCCGCTGGCGATGTAGAACGCGGCCATCAGGGATTCGCGGTAGGCGAACATACAAAAGGTCAGCAGGTTGATGCTGCCGGAACCCATCGGATACAGCTCACCGGTGTGCGCGAACACGATGGTCAACATACCGATGCCCTTGAGCAGGTCGAACATGCCAAGCGAATTGGCCGTGCGGGGTTTGGTACCCTCCATGAAAAGCCCTCCTTTGCGCCAGATCACCTTGGAGGTGGCTGATTGCCGAAATTCGGGCGCAAGATGTTAAAAGTTACAAAATCGTTATAAATAAGTATAATGCTTTTCTGAGGTTCTGTCAATGAAAGCGGGCAGAACAAAAAAAGCCCCCAAGGCTGTGCAAAGTGTACCACAGCAGCCGCCCCTGCGCAACGAATGGGAGCAAATCCCATCTCCCTGCACAAGTTGAGCGCAAGTTTAAATTGCATATTTGTGCAATTAAAACTTGCATTTGTCCCCGCCGTGCGGTATACTGGGAGACGAAAGCTGTGCTGCCGCTGAAATTGGGCGGCGGCCGGGGAACACCGAAGGAATAAGGAGTGTGCAAAAGATGACCAGAGAAGAGTGCTGTGCCGTGGTTTCGGAAAAAGAGATGCCGATGACGGTTTATGATATGGTCGCTGCCATGCAGGAGAAGTTTGCTTCCCGCCCGGCGTTCCGCTGGGTGGACGACGCTACCACCACCGTGAAGGAGAAAACCTACGGCGAGTTCGTGGCCGACATCCGGAAGATGACCGGCTATCTGCAGGAAACTGTTGCCGACCTCAAGGGCCAGCGGATCGCGATCCTGAGCCGCACCAATTATGAGTACGGCGTGGTGGCCTTCGGCACCATGATGGCCGGGGCCGTCATCGTGACCCTGAACCAGAAGAAGACTTGGCCGGAGCTGGAATATGAGCTGGGCCTCAGCGAGCCCGCCCTGATCTTCACCGACGGCATCGACTATGGCTACGCCGAGGAGCTGAAGGCTGCTTACGGCGACAAGCTCCGCCCCATGAACGCCTACGAGGGCAGCGCACCCGCCGCCTTGGAGAACCGCATCGACCCCGACGGGCTGCGGATGCTGCTGTTCACCTCCGGCACCACCGGCCGCAGCAAGGGCGTCATGCTCAGCGAGAAAAACTACTTCACCGCCATAAAGATGTACATCGACGGCCAGAAGGTCATGCCCGAAGTGGCCCCGAAGGAGATGGATCAGCTCTTCAGCCACTTCACGCTGGTGCCCATGTTCCACCTGTCCGGCTTCATCTGCTACTTCGCCTACGGCATTCAGGGCTGGACGCTGAACCTCTGCGCCGACCCCCGCGATATGCGCCGGGACATGAGCATGATGCACAGCGACGCCATGTCCACCCCGCCGGTGCTGGTGGAGATGATCTACAACGAGATCCGCCGCGGCAATCAGGAAAAGCTGAACGGCCTGTGGAACCTGAGCTGCTCTTCCGCCATCCTCGACCCGCAGATCCTGCACTACCTCGTGGAGCACGGCATCTACATCAACCAGTGCTACTCCATGACCGAGCTGGCCGGCTACGGTCTGCTGAACGTGGTGCAGGAGGGCGAACACCTCCGGGCACTGGGCAAGCCGGACGGCTTCTGCGAGGTCAAGCTGGACGAGACCGGCGAGATCTGCGTCCGGGGCGGCGCGGTCATGCTGGGCTACTATAAGGACCCGGAGGCCACCGCCGAGGCCATCGACAAGGACGGCTGGCTCCACAGCGGCGACCTCGCCCGCGTGGATGAGGACGGCTTCTATTACATCACCGGCCGCAAGAAGAACCTCATCATCCTCGACAGCGGCGAGAACGTCAGCCCCGAAGAGCTGGAAAAGCTGCTGGGCAAGTGCGCCGACATCAAGGAGTGCATCGTGAAGGAGATGGGCAAGAAGATCGGTGCCGTCATCTGCTGCGAGCCGGAGAAGGAGCAGGCTGTCCGCACCTTCGTCACCGAGCTGAACCGCACCCTGCCGCTGTACAAGCGGATCAGCGCCGTGGAGTGCACCGCAGAGCCCCTGCCCCGCAACGCGCTGGGCAAGCTGCTGCGCAGGTAAGAAACGCTTTTGTAGAAAATCTGTAAACCTGACCGGCGAAATGTTGCAATTGCCCCGTAAAACGGGTATTATAAAGCTGTATGACGTCGGGTAAGGCCGGGACCAGAATGGGAGACCGGGCCGCAGGGGGCCGCGCCGGAGAAGCGCGCCCTTGCAGCGACGCTGAAATCCATCATGGAAAGGAAGATTTTTTGATGCAAAGAGCAGAAATCGTGTCCCAGATCCTTGCGATCCTTGAGGACGTGGCAGAGATCAGCCCGGAGGACGTGAGGGAAGACAGCGTCCTGATGGACGACCTCGACCTGTCCTCCATGGAGATCCTGACCGTTGTGGCGGATCTTGAGGAAATGTTTGGTCTGCGCATCCCCGAAAAGGAACTGCGCAATTTCGTGACCATCGGCGATGTGGCAGATTATTTGGAGGCGAACGCGGGGTGAACGGATTCCTCGCGGATGGGCGGGGCGTTTCCCCCCTTCATGACGCTGGTGCGGATGCTGTACTGCAATCGAAGGATAAAGAGAAAGACCGGTTTCGCAAGCTGCGAAACCGGCCTTTTTGCGCTTTAGAAGGAGCCGCCCGACGAACCGCCGAAGCCGTCGCTGTCCACCGACGAGCCGCCGGAGGAAGAGCTTTCCTCGTGGGGCGGGTCGTAGACCTCCACGCGGTCGGTGTGGGTGTAGTGGTCGCGCTGGACCCGGAGCTTGAGCCCGGCCCCGATGTAGTCATCGGCTTCGGTCTTCCGCTTGGCCGTCTTCATCTGAGCATAGAGGATGCTGCACACGATGGCGGCGATGAGGGACGGGATGCCCACCACGATGAGGATGCCGAAGATGCCGAGGTCGCCGTCCGGGTCGTTGTCGTAATCCAGCGGCTCGCCGTTCTCGGCGTAGAAATCCAGCGTATCGGCGCACAGGTCGATGTAGGTCTGGGCTGCGTCGGCGTAGTCGCCCTCCGACAGCATGGGCACGACCTCATCTTCGATCTGCTCGATGCGGTAATCGGTAAAGGCCGTCACGCCCCCGCCGTAGGTGATGGTGACGTACTTGCGGGAGCCGAGGGCGATCATGAACAGGATGCCGCTGCGGTCGCTGCCGGAGCCGAGATCGTTGTCGCGGTAGTAGTTCTTCGCGTAGGCACGCTGGTCTTCGTCGCCGATGCTGTCCACGGTGAGGAAATACACATCGCAGTCGTGGCCGTCGGCGGCGTTCTCGGCGCCAGCTTCCAGCTCGCTGAGGGTGTCGCCGTCGAACAGGCCGTAGTCATCCCGCACCAGCGGGGCCGAAGCCATGGCCGGGAGGCTGAGGCAGACCGCCAGCACAGCGGCGGCCAGCGCCGCACCGAGGCGGCGGAGAGGACAAGTCAGAGTTTTCATTCCGCGCACCTCCTTATAAGTACAGCAGCCAGATGAGGACGGCCATCAGCGGCAGGGCGATGCGGGCGAACCACGCGGCCACCCGGCCCTTGTCCACGGGCAGGTCCCCGATGAGCCGCCCGGTCTGGCCGTTCATGGCAAAGAGGAAGTCCTGCTCCTTCCACCGGGTGTGGAGCATCCAGACCGGCAGCAGGGTGTAGTGAGCTTTTTTCATCCGGACGTTGATGTTCTCTTCCCGCGTGTCCACCACCGCGTACTCGGACAGCGTCTGGCGCAGGGCCTCGGCGGTGGAGTTCTCGATGCGGGTCTTGGCCCGGTCGGCGCAGGTCTTGGCGTCCTCGTCGTACCGGTCGGCCAGAAAGCCCGGCAGGTAGGCCGTGGAGAAGGGCTTCAGCTCGCTGTAGTCGAAGGGCTCGATGGAGTCCATGTGCTCGTCGGGCATCTTGCTGGAGCCGTCCACCGGCACGCGGGCAAAGGTGGCCGTGCCCTCGCGGCGGACGTCGTAATGCTGGGTGGTGGTGACGCGGTAGTCGCCCTCGCGGTGGCTCTCGCTCACTTGGCCGTCGTAGCTGCCGCGGGCGTCGGCCTCGGCGTCGAACAGCCAGAAGGGCACGTAGACGCCCTGAATCTCGGCGATGTGGTTCTGGCTCTTGAACGCCTTGGGCAGGAAGGCTTTGCCCTTATAATATTTGGTCAGTTGGGCGATGGCGGCGTTCTTGTCCATCTTGAAGGGCAGGATGTATTCGGGCTTCAGCTTGCCCGAAAGCTTGCCGCCCAGCACGGTGGGGTTGCCGCAGTAGGGGCAGGTGGTGGCCGCCGTGGTGGCGTCGCAGACCAGCTCCGCGCCGCAGGTGGTGCAGGAGTAGCTGGAAAGGCCGCTGGCCTCCGCTTCGCTCCAGACCGGGTTTTCGCCGGCCGCTTTTGCGCGGCGGGCCGCAGCCTTCTTCTCGTCGGAAGCGGCGGCTGCGTCGGCTTTCTGCTGCTTTTGGGCGTATTGGGCCTCGATGTCGGCGACCTCATAGGCCGAGCCGCAGTAGTCGCACACCAGCTTGCCGGTGGTGCTGTCGAAGTGCAGCGGGCCGGTACAGGCCGGGCATTGGTAGTTCGTTACTTTATCAGCCATGGACAGTTGCCTTTCTTATGCGCCGAAGGGCTTGCCGCATTCGGGGCAGAACTTCGGCGGGTTTGCGGGGTCGGCGGGCTCAAAACCGCAGTTTTGGCACTTGGCGGCGGGCTTCGGCTTGCCGCACTCGGAGCAGAATTTGCCGCTGTTCTTCGCGCCGCAGCTGCACACCCAGACCGTCGGGGCTTCGGGCTTCGGCTTGCCGCAGGAGGTGCAGAACCTGCCGGTGTTGCCGCTCTGGCCGCAGGAGCAGGTCCAGCCGTTCGCCGCCGGGGCAGCGGGCTGAGCAGGCTGCTGGGCGCCCATCTGGTACAGGGTCTGTGCATTGACGCCGCCCGCAGCGGCAGCCTGATTCATCCCCATAAAGGCCATGGCGGGGCCGGCGGAGGTGTTGGCGGCAGCGGACTGCATGGCCGCAGCCTGTGCGCCGACGAGGTGGGCGGCGGCGCGGGTGGGGTCCATGAAAGCGGCACTGCGCTGTAAGTCCTTGATCATCTGCTCGTCTTCTTCGCTGGCTTTGACGCCGGACACGCCGAGGGAAACGATCTCGATGCCCCGCAGCTTGCTCCACTTGGCGCTCAGGGCCTGATTCAGCGCGTCGGCCAGCTCGGTGGTGTGGGCGGGCAGGGAGGAGTAGCGGATGCCCTGCTCGCTGATGCGGGCGAAGGCGGGCTGCAGCGCGGTCATCAGCTCGGTCCGGAGCTGGCCGTCCAGTGCGTCGCGGGTGTAGGCGTTTTCCACATTGCCGCAGACATTGGTGTAAAACAGGATGGGGTTGACGATGCGGTAGCTGTACTCGCCGAAGCACCGGATGGCGATGTCGATGTCGATGCCGGCCCGCTGGTCCACCACCCGGAAGGGCACGGGGTTGGGGGTGCCGTACTTGTTGCCCACCAGCTCCTTGGTGTTGATGTAGTACAGGCGCTGGTCGGTGACGGCCTGACCGCCGAAGCCGATCCGCTTGCCCATCTCGGCAAAGGCGTCGTCGATGTTCTTCAGCCCGCCGCTGAGCAGGGAGGGCTGGGTGCCGGTGCTGTAGGTGTACTCGCCCGGCTCGGCGCACAGCTCCACCACCTTGCCCTGCTCCACGATCAGGGCACACTGGCCGTCGGCCACGGCCACGATGGAGCCGTCGGAGATGATGTTCTCACTGCCGTGCTTGTTGGAGGAACGGCGGTCCGTGCGCTTCTGGCCTTTGACGGCCAGCACGTCCGCGGGGAGGGCGTCGCAGTAAAAATATTCCTTCCACTGGTCGGCCATCACGCCGGAAGCCGCGCTGATGGCTGCTTTTACAAGACCCATAAACCAAATCTCCTTTGTTGTAGTATCAACTCCCCCAGCCGCCTTCCGGCGGCAGCCCCCTCTGGGAGGGGGCCTTGGCTCCCTCTTTGAGGGAGCTGGCACGGCGGATGCCGGGCCTGAAGGAGTGGGGGAGCAATTCTACCGCCCAGTATAGCACAGTTCTCCCCCGAATGGAAACTCCCTCTTGCAATTTCAGCCCGAATGGTGTAAAATACCCCCGACAACAAAATACAGGGGAGCTCGTGACGCGGGCTGAGAGGAAGTACCCGAACTTCGACCCTTTTACCTGATGCGGATAATGCCGCCGTAGGAAGTCATAGGGTGTATGAGTTTTTACAGGAGTTTCCGCAGGGGGAACTCCTGTTTTTTGTTGCCGGAAAATCGAAAGGAGCGATCCCCATGAAAAATCTCTCGGTGAAAAAACTGGCTCTGGCCGGAATGCTGTGTGCGCTTGCTGTGGTGGGCAGCGTGTTCAGCTTCCCCATCTTCGGCAGCAAGTGCGCGCCGGTGCAGCACATGGTCAACATCCTGTGCGCGGTGCTGCTGGGGCCCTACTGGGGCCTCGGCGTGGCCTTTGTGGCCTCGCTGCTGCGCAACCTGCTGGGTCTGGGCAGCCTGATGGCCTTCCCCGGCAGCATGTTCGGCGCGCTGCTGTGCGGCGTCGTCTACCACAAGACCCAGAAGCTGCTGCCCACGCTGGTGGGTGAGGTGTTCGGCACCTCCATCCTCGGCGGCCTGTGCGCCTACCCCGTCGCCATCCTGCTGATGGGCAAGAGCGCGGGCGACATCGCGTTCTACGCCTACATCGTGCCCTTCCTCGTCTCCACGGCGGGCGGCGCGGTCATCGCGGGCGTGCTGCTGGCGGCGCTGCAGCGCTCCGGCGCTCTGCACTCGATGCAGACCAGCCTGAGCTGAGGAGGCCGGTGTGGAAACTGCGTTTGGAAAGCGGCTGGACCGGGTGCGGCAAGCCTCCCCTCTCGTCCACTGCATCTCGAACCTCGTCACGGCCAACGACTGTGCCAACATCGTGCTGGCGGCAGGGGCCTCGCCCATCATGGCGGATGCCCCGGAGGAGGTCCGGGAGATCACGGCCCTGAGCCGGGCGCTCTGCCTGAGCCTTGGCACCCCCAACCCCCGCAAGGCCGACGCCATGTTCTTGGCGGGGCGCAAGGCCGCTGAGCTGGGTCTGCCCGTGGTCTTTGACCCTGTGGGCGTGGGCGCGTCCGCGTACCGGCAGGAGATCGCCCGAAAGCTTTTGCGGGACATTCCCTTGACGGTGCTGCGCTGCAACGCTTCGGAATTGCAGACCCTGAGCGGCCAGAGCCTCGTCTCCCGTGGGGTGGATGCGGGCAAGGCCCCGGAGCTGGAAACGCTGCTGCCGCTGGCGGGGCGCTTCGCCGCCGCCCACCACTGCATCGTGGCGGTGACGGGGGCCGAGGACATCGTAACGGACGGCACCACGGCCTACGGCATCCGCAGCGGCACCCCGCTGCTGCGCCAAGTCACCGGCACCGGCTGTATGCTGTCGGTGCTGGCGGCGGCCTTCGTGGGGGCAAACCCCGAAGCGCCGCTGGAAGCCGCCGCTGCCGCCGTCTGCATGATGGGGCTGTGCGGGGAGCGGGCTGCCGCCTCCCTGACCGGGGGCGAGGGCACCGGCACCCTGCGCATCCGCCTGATGGACGCCGTTTCCAACATGACCGGCGAAGAGCTGGACCAAGGAGCAAACTATGAACTGTACTGCTGAGATGCTGCGGCTTTACGCCGTCACCGACCGCGCATGGGTCGGGAAACTCACCCTGCCCCAGCAGGTCGAAGCGGCCCTCAAGGGCGGTGCGACCTGTGTGCAGCTGCGGGAGAAAAACCTCGCGGATTCGTCTGTTCTGGCGGAAGCGCGGGAGATTTCCGCCCTGTGCAAACAGTACCGCGTGCCCTTTATCCTGAACGATAACGTGGCGCTGGCGGCCCAGTGCGGCGCGGACGGGGTGCATCTGGGGCAGGAGGATATGGACCCCGCACAAGCGCGGCGCATCCTCGGCCCCGACGCCATCATCGGCGTGTCGGCCCATAACGTTGCCGAAGCTAAGGCCGCAGTGGCGGCCGGTGCGGATTACCTCGGCTGCGGCGCGATGTTCGCCACCACCACGAAAACGAACGTCACCGCCCTGCCCAAGGAGACGCTGCGGGCCATCTGCGCCGCCGTCCCCGTGCCGGTCGTGGCCATCGGCGGCATCAGCAAACAGAACCTGCTCTCCCTCGCCCACTGCGGCGAAGCGGGCGTTGCGTTGGTCAGCGCCATCTTCGCGGCGGAGGATATTGAAGAGGAGTGCAGGGAATTGAGAAGGTTAGCGGCTCAATTGTGACGCCCGCCTTCGTACAACCTCTCTGTCTCACTTCGTTCGACATCTCCCCTAGTAGGGGAGACTCTGGCGAAACCGGGAACTCTGCGAGGACTGCCAAGGGCTCCCCTACTAGGGGAGCTGGCAATGCGAAGCATTGACTGAGAGGTTGTATCGGAGGAAACGCTGACCGCGGCCGACCGGGGGCACCACCTTCGGCCGCGTTAGAAAACTCATGCAAGGAGATTTTCATGAAGACCGCAATGTTGTTTTGCGGAGGCGCCGGAATCCAGTATCATCTGAAATATCCGGCCCCTCTGTATATAAATGGTAGAGAGTATTTTAGACCAAACTGGAGGAACTGACTATGCAAACCTATACCACCCAGATGGACGCCGCCCGCAAGGGCATCGTCACCAAGGAGATGGAGATCGTCGCCAAGAAGGAGTACCGCACCACCGAAGAGATCCGGCAGCTCGTCTCCGAGGGCAAGGTCGCCATCCCCGCCAACAAGCACCACACCTGCCTGAACCCGGAGGGCATCGGCAGCATGCTGCGCACCAAGATCAACGTCAACCTCGGCGTCTCCCGCGACTGCAAGGATTATAACATCGAGATGCAGAAGGTCATGAGCGCCGTGAACATGGGCGCTGAGGCCATCATGGACCTGTCCAGCCACGGCAACACCCAGCCCTTCCGCCAGAAGCTGACCCACGAGTGCCCGGTGATGATCGGCACCGTGCCGGTGTATGACTCGGTCATCCACTACCAGCGCGACCTCGCCACCCTGACCGCACAGGACTTCATCGATGTGGTCCGCCTCCACGCGGAGGACGGTGTGGATTTCGTCACCCTCCACTGCGGCATCACCCGCAAGACCATCGACCAGATCCGCAAGCACAAGCGGAAGATGAACATCGTCAGCCGCGGCGGCTCGCTGGTCTTCGCATGGATGTGCATGACCGGCAACGAGAACCCGTTCTATGAGCACTTCGATGAAATTCTGGACATCTGCGAAGAGCATGATGTGACCATCTCGCTGGGCGACGCCTGCCGCCCCGGCTGCTTGGCCGACGCCACCGATGTCTGCCAGATCGAGGAGCTGGTCCGTCTGGGCGAGCTGACCAAGCGGGCTTGGGCCCACAACGTGCAGGTCATGGTGGAAGGCCCCGGCCATGTGCCCCTGAATCAGGTCGCCGCCAACATGGAGGTGCAGAAGAGCATCTGCATGGGCGCCCCGTTCTACGTGCTGGGACCCCTCGTCACCGACATCGCCCCCGGCTATGACCACATCACCGCTGCCATCGGAGGCCGTGGCTGCCGCCAGCGGTGCCGCCTTCCTGTGCTATGTCACCCCGGCGGAGCATCTGGCTCTGCCCAACGTGGACGACGTCAAGCAGGGCATCGTGGCCTCGAAGATCGCGGCCCACGCCGCCGACATCGCCAAGGGCATCCCTCACGCCCGCGACATCGACGACAAGATGGGCGACGCCCGCCGCGTGCTGGACTGGGACGCACAGTTCGCCTGTGCCATCGACCCGGAGACCGCCAAGGCGATCCGCGACGCCCGTCTGCCCGAAGACGACCACAGTGACACCTGCTCCATGTGCGGCAAGTTCTGCGCCGTCCGCAGCATGAATAAAGCGCTGGCCGGCGAGTACATCGACATCCTGTAATTTCTTCCCCCGGAGAAAGCATAGAAAGAAAGCCCTCTGCACGCGGTATGTGCAGGGGGCTTTCGGCGTTTTGGGGGAAGAAATCTTATTTCGCGATCTGCGGCACGGAAGAGGGCGTCTGCACCAGATTCGTCATGCTCTTGAGGCTGATGCCGAGGGTGGAGAGATTGTGCAGCATGGCCGAAGCGGCGGGCTGCAGGATGCCCAGCGCACCCAAAAGGATGAGGGTGGAGTTGAAGCTCAGCACGAAGCGGTAGTTTGCGCTGACCCGGTGCTGCAGGGCGTTGGCTACCGTCTTGAGGAAGACCAGCTCTTCAAGGCTGTCGGCCTTGATGGTCACATCCGCGATCTCGCGGGCGATGGCAGCACCGGAGTTGATGGCGATGCCGATGTCGGCGGCGGAGAGGGCGGGGGAGTCGTTGATGCCGTCGCCGATCATGACGACGGTGTGGCCCGCAGCCTTTTCCTTCTGGACGAAGTTGGCTTTGTCCTCCGGCAAAACCTCGGCGTAGAACTGGTCCACGCCCACCTGCTTGGCAATGGCCTCGGCGGTGCGGTAGCTGTCACCGGTCATCATCACGGTGTTCCGGATGCCCAGCTTGTGCAGCTGGTGCAGGACGGAAGCGGCTTCCGGGCGCAGGGGGTCGGCGATGCAGATGACGCCGACCAGCTGGCCGGAGACAGCCATGTACAAGTGAGAATACTCCGGGGCGAGGGAGTCGAACTTCTCCTGCTCGTCGGCGGGGATGATGCAGTGCTCGTCCTCAAAGACGAAGTGGTGGCTGCCGATGACCACCCGCGTGCCGCCTACCCGGCTGGCAATGCCGTGGGCCACGATGTACTCCACCTCGGAGTGCACCTCCTCGTGGGCGAGGTTCCGCTCCTTGGCGGCGCGGACGACGGCGTTGGCCATCGAGTGCGGGAAGTGCTCCTCAAGGCAGGCGGCAAGGCGCAGCACGTCGTCCTTCTCGCTCTGGCTGAAGGGGATGACGTCCACCACCTGCGGGGTGGCGCGGGTCAAGGTGCCGGTCTTGTCGAACACGATGGTGTCGGCCTTGGCCAGCGCTTCCAGATACTTGCCGCCCTTGACGGTGATGTGGGCCGTGCCGCACTCGCGCATGGCGGAGAGGACGGCCAGCGGCATCGAGAGCTTGAGCGCACAGGAAAAGTCCACCATCAGGATGGAGATGGCGCGGGTGACGTTCCGGGTCAGCGCGTAGGTGACCACGGTGCCCGCGAGGCACCACGGCACCAGCTTGTCGGCCAGTTCCAGCGCACGGTTCTCGGTGCTGGATTTCAGCTTCTCGGATTCCTCGATCATGGCCACGATCTTGTCGTAGCGGTTGGAGCCGCCCGCAGCCTTGGCCAAGAAGACGCACTCGCCCTCCTCCACCACGGTGCCCGCGTAGACGGTGGCACCCTCGATCTTCCGCACCGGCATGGATTCGCCGGTCAGCGCGGCCTGATTGATCATGGCTTCGCCTTCGATCACGGTGCCGTCCAGCGGGACCATGTTGCCGGAGCGCACCACGATCTCGTCGCCGGGCTGGACCTTCGTCAGAGGCAGCAGCACTTCGGTGCCTTGGCTGCGCACCCAGACTTTGTCCACATTCAGCGCCATGCTGCGGGCCAGATCATCGAGGCTCTTCTTGCGGGTCCACTCTTCCAGCAGGGAGCCGAGGCTCAGCAGGAACATGACGGAGCCGGCGGTGTTGAAATCGCCCCGCAGCACCGAGACGCCGATGCTCAGCGCATCCAGCACCTCGACTTCCAGCTTGCGCTGGAACAGACATCTGACGCCCTTCCACACAAAGGCGATGGAGCGCCAGATGGTGTAGGCCGCGCGGATGGGGGCGGGCAGGAACAACTTGCGGAAGCAGTGGCCTACCACAAGGCCGTACATCTTTTCCTGATATTCCTGATTGAGTTTCCGGCTGTCGGCGGAGGTCACAAGGGCGTCCAGCTCCGGCCGGTCGAACTTGTAGGTGCTCAGCGCCCGGACGGCGTCGGCACGCTTGCCGTTATAATAAAGTACCACATCGCCGGTCCGCTCGTAGACGGTGGCCTTTTCGATGGCGTCGTGGTGGTTGAGATAAGCTTCCAGCACATCGGCGCGGTGGAGCGTCATCCGCACGTTGCAGACATGGACGCGCATCCGGCCCCGGCCTTCATGCAAAATGGTGCATTTCATACTCGTTCCCTTTCTGATCATGAAAAAGAGCCGCCCGCAGGCGGCTCCCATAGGGCCTTGGATTATTCGGCAGCCTCGGTGGATGCAGTCTCCTCAGCAGCGTCATCGATGACAGCGGCCTCAGCCTTGGCAGCGCGGGCCTCGTTGATAGCCTTTGCGTCTGCCAGAATGTCACCGGCCTGTTCCTGAACCTTGTTCACAGTCTCCATGGTGGAGTCCTTCATGCGCAGAACGGCAGCGGCGGTCTGGGTGTAAACCTTCTTGGCATCGCTGCTGGACAGAAGCTTGAAACCGGCAGAACCAAACAGGGTGCCAGCGGCGAACAGGGCGATCTTCTTCATGTTGACCATATCGATATACCTTCCTTTTTTCGTGTTGCTTGTATGGCCCAAAAGGGCCGGTTTGAGGGAGCGGGACGCTCCGTATTGCTGCCGTTATTGTAGCACGAAATTTGGAAAATGCAAGTAGTTTGCATAAAGTTAACACATAGAAACTTTTTTGCAGGAGTTTGTTATAATTGACTATCCCTACGTTGTTTTTTAAGACAAACGGGTGCTTACCCCCACACCAACCACAGGCAGCCGTAGCCCGTCAGCACGGCGGCCAGCGTGAAGGGGATGCCGATGCGCAGAAAGTCCTTGGTGCGGACAGTCTCGCCGTTTTTGCGCAGGATGCCGATGGCTGCGATGTTGGCCGAAGCGCCGATGGGGGTCAGGTTGCCGCCCAGCGCCACAAAGGGCCGCTGCTGCGGCAAAGCCAGCATCAGAATGTAGATCAGCGCAAATAAGATCAGCGCAAGGATCATGCGTCCTCCTCGGTGTGGGAGTCGCGGTCTTCGTCGATCATCCGGTAGCCCACGCCCAGCTCATTTAAGATGTAGGTGTTCTTTCCGGGGCGGCTGCCCAGCTTGCGGCGGATATTGGCCATGTTGACCTGCAGCTTCTTGGTGCTGCCGCAGTCGGTGTCGCCCCAAATGGCCTTGACGATGGCGGGGTAGGTCATCACCCGGCCGGCGTGCTCGGACAAAAACGCGACGATGTTGTATTCGGTCTGGGTCAGCTTGATCTCTTCCTCCCCCACGAAGACCTTGCGGCGCTCGTAGTTGATGGTGAGGTCCTGTGCACGGAAGGTGCCCGTGGGGTTGGAGCTGTAGCGGTTGGTGCGCAGCGCCGCCCGCACCCGCGCCAGCAGCTCGCCGGTGCCGAAGGGCTTGGTGATGTAGTCGTTGGCACCGAGGTCCAGCGCCTCGATCTTGTCCGCCTCGGTGGTGCGGGCCGACAGCACGATGATGGGGGTCAGGTACTTCTGGCGCACATACCGGATCAGCTCCACGCCATCCCGGTCAGGCAGACCGAGGTCGAGGATGATCAGGTCTGGGTTGCAGGAACCGAACATCGACTGCCCCAGTTCGCAGGAGGGGGCCACAAACGTCTGGTAGCCGTTGGTCTCCAGCAGGGTATAGATGAAGCTGCAGATATTGGCCTCGTCTTCTACGACCAGCACTTTGAATTTGTTATTGCTCATCTTGATTTTCCTCCGTCTCAATGGATTCGGTTTCCAGCCAGAAGCGGATGGTCGTGCCCTCGCCTTGGCGGCTCTCGGCCTTGATCTCTCCGCCGTGGGCTTTTACGATGGCGGCACAGACCGAAAGCCCGATGCCCATGCTGTGCTTGCCGTGGTCGGCGGTGTCCTCGGCGGGCAGCATCCCGGAAAACAGCTTCTTCAGCCGCTCCTTGGGGATGCCGCAGCCGTTGTCCGTTACTTCGAACACAGCGTGGCTGCCCACCGTGAAAACTTTCAGCGTCAGCTGGGTCATCCCCTCGGCGTGGAGCACCGCGTTTTCCAACAGGTTCGTCAGCACCTGCGAGATCAGCATCGAGTCCATGGGGATGACGATGAAGCTGTCCGGCAGTTCGAGCTTTACGTTCACGTCCGGGTAGCGCTTCTGGAACCGCACCAGCACCGTGTCGATCAGCTCTTCCAGCACGGTGGGGGTCTTCTGCACCGCCACCTTGTCGTTGTCGAACCGGGTGACCGAGAGCAGGTTCTCCACCATCCGGTTCAGCCATTGGGCGTCCGAACAAGCCTCGCCAAGAAGTTTAACTTTTTGCTCTTTATCCAGAGAGTCATAATTCTCAATGACGGTCGAACAAGCCCCGTAGATCGAGGTCAGCGGGGTGCGCAGGTCGTGGGAGACGGCCCGCAGCAGGTTGGCCCGCATTTTTTCAGTCTCGCTCTCCATCCGGAGCTGCTCCTGCATCTTGATCCGGGTGGTCAGGGTGCTGGTCATGATGGAGACCACCAGCATCACCAGCCCGGAAAACAGGTTCTCCGGCAGGGTGAAGTTGAAGGCAAAGTAGGGCGAACGGAACGCAAAGTTGACCGCCAGCACGCTGAGCAGCGATGCCATGACGCCCCAGAAGTAACCGTCAGTATAGATCGAAATCAAAAATACCGCCAGAACAAATACCATGGACGCCACGCCGTCGATGCGGCCGCTGATGCGCTGGATGCCGAACATCACGAGGAATGCCAGCGCAAAGACGCCCAGCAGCACGAGGATGTCTGTTTTGCGGATGGTCTGCTTCATGGAATGTGATCCCTCCTGAACTGTATTCGAGCCCACCCTAGAAGTATACCATATTTTTATTTAAGAAACAGCTAAGGAATCAAGATTCTTGACCGGAGAAAAAATGGATGCTTTGGCGTATTCAAAAACTGTGTTGACAAATATTTATATGATAATTATAATATAAACATGGAAGCAATTCGATTTGTCATTGCTATCGCGAATCGGACACCGTGATCCGAATCATTTCGGCCCGAAAAGCGACCAGAACCGAATCGGAGTATTATGGAAAGTGAGGCGTGTACGATGTTGGATGAGTATGATTTTTCGAAAGCTAGAAAGAACCCTTATGCAAAGGCGTTGAAAAAGCAGATCACGATCAATATTGACAGCAACACGATCGACTACTTCAAGGAGCAGTCGGAAGCGGTGGGAATTCCGTATCAGACGCTGATCAATCTATACCTGAAAGATTGCGTCGCGAATAAACGGCATCTGTCGATGTCTTGGCAGTGATACAAAACGGGCTGTTCGAAGGAACGGCCCGTTTTGCCGCAATTGACATTTTCCGCCCGAAAGCTCATAATAAAGGTACCTTTAACAGAGAGGACGAGGGAAAATGCTTTATTTTGAGAACGATTACTGCGAAGGTGCCCATCCGGCCATTTTGCAGAAGCTGATGGAAACGAACTTCGAGAAGGTGCCCGGCTACGGCACCGACCCCTACTGTGCCAGCGCGAAGGAAAAGATCTGCGCGGCGTGCCGGTGCCCGGAAGCGGACGTGACGTTCATCTCCGGCGGTACCCAGACGAATGCCATCGTCATTGCGTCGATGCTGCACCGGTGGGAGGGCGTTGTGGCGGCAGCCACCCCCGGCCATGTCAACGGCCACGAGGCCGGGGCCATCGAGTTCACTGGCCACAAGGTGATGGGGCTGCCCCACAAAAACGGCAAGCTGGACGCCGCCACGGTCCGGAATTTCTGCGCCACCTTCTACGCCGACGACAACCATGACCACATGGTCTTCCCCGGCATGGTGTATCTCTCCCACCCCACCGAGTACGGCACCCTCTACACCAAGGCCGAACTGGAAGCTCTCCACGCGGTCTGTCAGGAGTACAAGATGCCCCTCTTCGTGGACGGCGCACGGCTGGGCTACGGTCTGGCGGCGGATGGCACGGACGTCACCCTGCCGGACCTCGCAAAGTGGGCCGATGTGTTTTACATCGGCGGCACCAAGGTCGGTGCTCTCTGCGGCGAGGCCGTTGTCTTCCCCCACGGTGCGCCGGCCCACTTCATGACCATGGTCAAACAGCAGGGCGCGCTGCTGGCGAAAGGCCGCCTGCTGGGGCTGCAGTTCGACGTCCTGTTCACCGACGGCCTGTATGAGAAGATCAGCCGGAACGCCATCACCACCGCCAACGCCCTCAAGAAGGGCCTTGCGGCGAAGGGATACCAGTTCTTCATGGATTCCCCCACCAACCAGCTCTTCATCGTGTTCCCCAACGAGCAGCTGGCCGCGCTGGAGGGCAAGGCTAAGTTCGGCTTCTGGGAGAAGTACGACGACGCCCACACCGTCATGCGGATCGCGACCAGCTGGGCCACCAAGATGGAGGAGATCGAACAGCTGCTGGAGCTGCTGTGAGCGCCAAAGATCTCATCGGCTTTGTGCAGAAAATGGCTTGCTTTTTTTGGCGCGGTATGGTATCTTTATTTAGATGAAGATCGCGCTGGGATGCAGCGCAGAAAGAGAAGGAGAAATGAACTATGGGCTTTTTCGATAAGCTGTTTGGCGGCAAGGCTGCTGAGACGAAATTCAAGGGCGAGAAAATGACCGTCATGATGCCGCTGGAAGGCAAGGTCATCCCGCTGGAAGAGCTGCCGGATGAGACCTTTGCTTCGGCAATCCTTGGCGGCGGCTGCGGCATCGAGCCCACCGGCGACACCGTGTATGCTCCGTTCGACGGCACTGTGACGCAGGTGCCGGAAAGCCTCCACGCCGTCGGCCTGATGAGCGACGACAACATCGAGCTTCTGATCCACGTTGGCATGGACACCGTGGAGATGAAGGGCAATGGTTTCACCTCTCTCGTCAAGGAGGGCACCAAGGTCAAGGCCGGCACCCCGCTGCTGAAGGTCGATCTGGACGCCATCCGTGCCGCTGGCCATCCCACCGCAACGGCCATCATCGTGACCAATGGCGATGATCTCCCCGAAATGAGTGTTGTTGCCGCCGGTGATACCGCCGTCGGCGTGCCGCTGTTGAAGTTCAAGGCATAAGTGTTTCCACCCGGAAGATCTTCTTCCGGGTATTTTTTTGAGCAAATCTAGAAAAAGTGAGGAAGTATATCATGGAAACGAAAACGAAAAAACCGAAGTTATCTCTTGCCAAGCGGATGGCCATCTCGCTGGTGTGTGGTTTGGCAGCCGGCATCGCCTTCATGTTCCTGCGGGAGAGCCTGATCTCCGGCGGCCGTGCAGAGGTGTGGGCCACCATCAACAACCTCCTGTTCCAAGACATCACGGCGGAAGGGGCTGAGCGCGCCTTCGGCCTCTTCTATATCGTCGGCCAGCTCTTCATCAAGGCGCTGCAGCTGGTCATCATCCCGATGGTCTTCACCTCCATTTCGCTGGCCATCGGCAGCATTGCAGACACCCGCACCATGGGCCGCATCTCGGCCAAGACCCTGTTCTGGTTCCTGCTGTGCTCTTTTCTGGCGCTGCTGCTGGCGGGCGTCGTGGGTTACACCACCTATTCCATGGGGCTGTTCAATACCCACATTGAGGGCCTGACCGAGGCCACCGGCTCCACCGGCTCGAACCCCCTGAATGTGGTGCTGAACATCATCCCCTCCAACATCATCACGGCCTTTGGCAGCAACGGTGCGGTGCTGAGCGCAGTTTTCCTTGCTGTAGCCACCGGGCTGAGCATGAATACCCTCGGTGAGAGCCGCACCGCCACCCTCCGCCGTCTGCTGGGCGAGGTCAACGATGTGGTGGTGGTCTTCCTGAACTTCATCGTCAGCAACTTCGCGCCCTTCGCCGTCTTCGTGCTGCTGACCCGTACCTTTGCCATCTACGGCATCGATTACCTCAAGCCTGCGCTGGTCTATGTGGTGGTCACGGTGATCCTGCTGCTGGTCTTCCTTGTGGTGGCCTATCCGCTGGTCGTGGCACTGGGCGCCAAGCTGAACCCCATCAAGTTCATCAAAAAGATTGCAAACGTGGCCGTTTTCGGCTTCTCCACCTCTTCCAGTGCTGCAACCCTGCCCCTGAACATCAAGGTCAGCGAGGAAGAGTTCGGCGTGGATGAGAGCATTGCCTCCTTTGTTCTGCCGCTGGGCATGACCATCAACATGGACGGCACCGCCATCATGCAGGTCATCGCCACGGTGTTCATTGCGGGCTGCGCCGGTTATACCGTCACGCCCGGTCAACTGGTGGTGGTAGCGCTGCTGGCGCTGCTGGCTTCGGTGGGCACCCCGGCAGCTCCCGGTGCAGGGGCGGTTATCCTCTTCACCATCCTGTCCGGCATGGGCTTCGTCAATGACGGCGCGTTGCTGGCCTATTCCCTGATCCTTGCCATCAACCGCCCCATCGAGATGCTCGTCACCTCCCTGAATGTCGTCGGCGATGCCGTCGCCAGCATCTGCGTCGCCAAGAGCGAAGGGCTGCTGAAAGAGGACGTCTATAATAAGTAAGAGCGAGACAAAAGGAACTCCTTGACTTTTTGCCCACAGGTGCGTATAACAAAGGCACAAAGGTAAGAAGTCCATTGATCTCACAAAAGCAAAGCAAGAAGCCCCCCGGTATTGCGAGTACCGAGGGGCTTCCTGTTTGCTGGGGATCAGTGGTTGGGTGGTTTCAATTTTACAAGAGATATCCTCTCTTTACAATTGCGGCGTCGGCGGCGCGAAGCTTTTACACAAGCTTTTCCTCTCCATGGTTTCGGGCGGCGGGGAAGTTCGGTACAATAAAACCGTTCCGAGAGAAGCATGAAAGAAGGGCCCAAGGGGCACCAAAAGAGAGGATTTCCGTATGAAAGAGAACAAGATCACCCGCCGCAATTTCCTGAAGGCCGGTGCTGCGGCATCGGCTGCCGGTCTGCTGAGTGCTGCCCCGGTGGCGGCCAGCGCAGCCCAGCCGGATGCCGTCGGCGCTGCGGAAGAAGAGAACGGTCTGCTGGATTTTCTGAAGAAACCGAAGTACATTTTCCTGTTCATCGGCGACGGTATGGGCACTGCCCAGATCCAGTCTGCCCGCTTCTATAAGGGCACCACCGAGAACAACGGGGCCATCACCGAGGGGGAGCTGAGCTTCACCTCCTTCCCCGAAGTCGGCAGCGTGACCACCTACGACAGCACATCCTTCTGCCCGGACTCCGCGTCCACCGCGACCGCCATCGCCACCGGCAATAAGACCGAGAGCGGCGTCATCAACATGTGCCCGTGGACCCGCGATGTGCCTTACGAGACCATCGCCGAGAAGCTGCACAAGCAGAAAAACTATAAGGTCGGTGTGGTGTCCACCGTCAACATCGACCACGCCACCCCTGCCGCCTTCTACGCCCACCAGAACACCCGCAAGAACTACTACCAGATCGGCGTAGAGCTGGCCAATTCCGGCTTCGAATACTTTGCGGGCGGCGAGTTCCAGAAGGTGAACGGCGACGGCACCGGCCCCAACAACCACGAGGTCGCCGCACAGGCGGGCTACAACGTTGTCACCACACAGGCGGGCGCGGCGGCGCTGACGGCCGGGGCGGGCAAGACCCTCATCATCGCCGAGAACCTCGCCGACGGCAAGGCGATGAACTACGCCATGGACGCCGCCAACGGCGAGTGGCAGTTGACCGATTACGTGAAAAAGGGCATCGAGCTGCTGGAAAACAAGAAGGGCTTCTTCCTGATGACCGAATCCGGTAAGATCGACTGGGCCTGCCACGCCAACGATGCCGCCGCATCCATCCACGACGTGCTGGAGATGAGCAACGCCGTTCAGGCCGCCGAGGCGTTCTACAACGCCCACCCCAACGAGACCCTGATCCTCGTCACGGCCGACCACGAGACGGGCGGCATGGCCATCGGCTACAAGACCACCAACTACGACACCTTCCTGACCAACCTGACCCACCAGAAGATGTCCTATGCGAAATTTGATTCCACCTACGTTGAAAATTACATCGCCAACAAGACTCCCTTTGAGGCGGCCATGGCCGACGTCAAGGCCAACTTCGGCCTGACCCTGCCCACTGACCCCGATGCCGCCAGCGCGGGCAAGCTGCTGTTGACCGACTACGAGGTGGAGAACCTGCGCAAGGCCTACGAGCGGACGCTGGAGGTCGGCGCGTCTTCCCAGAGCAAGATGAGCCAGCAGGATTATGAACTCTACGGCACCTACATCCCCTTCTCTATGGCCATCTGCCACACCATCAACCATAAGTCCGGCATGGACCACACCACCTACGCCCACACCGGCGCAATGGTCAACATCTATGCCAAGGGCGTCGGCGCCGAGAAGTTCCGCGGCGTGTTCGACAACACCGAGATCTATCATAAGCTCGCTGAGCTGACCGGCGTGCAGTAAGGCCGGAATACCCTAAAAATAAAAGACCCCGCCCCCTTTTCTCTTGCTGAGATGGCAGGGAGGAGGGGGCGGCACGGTCTACGCATAACCCAAAAAAGCGCCCG
>ENA-OPWH01000590-OPWH01000590.1-human-gut-metagenome-genome-assembly--contig:-NODE-590-length-27774-cov-2.679354_pt1 | contig 27774 bp, 17 predicted proteins | sample MGYA00241506_ERZ502004 | MGnify/ENA primary metagenome ERZ502004 (study PRJEB25962, sample SAMEA2043049) | human gut metagenome | biome: human gut; feature: human-associated habitat; material: faeces... | reverse complement strand
TAACTCATAAACGGGTTACCTGCCACAAAATAGGTAGCTCCCTGTTCTTCATTCCGCAATTTAAAAGTAAATGAACGACCTGCATTCTCCGGCTTAAACCCACTCTCTTCATAAGCAAATTTTCCATTCATATTTCTTGCCCCTTCCGGCAAAGTTTCTTCTTTAACCCATCTGCCGGAAAGCGTATAATAATTGTACTCGGTATATGCTTTCGGGAAACGAAGACGATAAGAAGTCCCATCTCCCTCATTTCCAACCATCATCTTGATGCCCTGTGCCTGCTCATACAGCTGAGCCACCGCATTAAACGTACGGCTCCAGTCGGCAGTGGAAGCTACAGTACCGTTAAGATCAGTACCAGAAGTTGCAGTTGTAACCGCACGACTGTACATTTTCTGACGTACTATCGGATTGTGTCGCACTTCACGATAAGTATCCTCCTTCAGCGGAGTAAAGTATGCCGGCATCTCAGGCGAAACAAACATATCGCCCGTAACCATGCCGTGAAGTGGAGTAGAAATCATATGATACATACCGCTTTGTACTTCCATTTCCACGTATGCACAGTCATACTCCAGATATTGTGTATTGAGTACAGCTGCTCCCGGTTCGAAATGAATATTCGCACAATAGTTACCGCCATAGAATTTATCTACACTACCCCAAGCTTTTAAGTTCGGATAACGTGTGGCTCCTGCAGGAATCACCACATTGGTACATCCCCAAGGAGAACCGTCCGTCCAGTTACTCCAGTTGTTCCAGTCGGTATCTGCCGTATTTCTCTTCCAGGTAGTCTTCAGCGGATGTACCTGAGCACGCAGCCCGTTGTAAGTAGACAATCCCGAAATAGAATAATCGCCTACCGGCAATGACAATTCAAAGAAATAGCCCTTATCATCCTGCTGCAATTCAGCCTCCTGTTCTATCTTCTGTCCGTTGCCGTTATACGGATAGCAGGTAAATGTAAGTTTAGTACCAACTTTATCATCCTGAGCATCGACAAAGATACGTACATTGCCCAAATAGGTTGTTTCATCCACACAAACATGTTCGGTTATACTCTTATATGCAATGTCGGTTTCTCCTTGATCATCCGGTTCTTCCGCACAGTCGGGAATACCATTCCCGTTGGCATCCGGACGGATATAGAAACCCGACAGCCAGACTGTTTCGAGCGCATCTGCCAATGAAGGGAACGAAATACGTACTTCATCGTAATCCTGTAAAGGAGTAACCTCCATATAAGCCAGTCCGGCATCGCTTATCACCTCGATGGAAGCCAATCCGCCGGCAGTAGACTCACTTGCTACCGCCTGTCCACCATTGTATGCAGCTATTGTCACATTCTGAAGAACAGACGCATTCAGCACATATCCCGGCGTACGGAGTATGGCACCCAGCGGCTGTCCGCCTCTGATGGAATTAAATTTTACAGCCACGGTAGAACGGCTTATCAGGCTGACTCCAGCTACAATAGAAGCCGCTGTCTGCTGACTGTTGTCGATTACGTACGACAGATTGTTCATGGTAGTCCCTACACTTGCAACCGACGAAGATTTTGTTTCTGCATAGTTGATAGTCGCCCCATGCTTCTGCGCCGTGATCATTTCCATACAAGCCTCCGATGTCCCTGCATACTCTTCGCAAGTAACAGGTTCGTAGAAAGCATAATACAGACGGAAGGTATTCAAATTGACATTCAGCAAGCCTGCAGTCCAAAGCTCCACCTGATCAAATGTCTGATCTGTTTCCACATAAAAACGCAATTTGCTTCCGTCGTTTCCTACCAGTCCCACTCCTACCGCGTCATTTTCTGCCGTCAGTCCGGAAAACACTTCTTCACCATCTTTATACAGTCTGATAAAGAAAAACTTCAAGACATCGGCACCCAGCAGCTGATTATTTGTCTGCATCACAAATCCCACGCGGGTCTTTCCTCCTTGCGGAGCAATGTCTTGAGAAGAATGTACACCAGCCAGACTGCCAAACTGAATCAAGCTCAATACATTGGTAGCTTCTGCATAATTAGTATAATCACCATCAACCAGATTCTGGCGGTTGTTTATCTTATTGAACAAAGAAATACCTCCCTGAGATCCACTGGATTCAACCACTGTATACTGTACCTCATTTCCAGAAGTATTAATCATCATCGTATTACAACCCGCCTCAGCTTCTTTTTTGTCACGATGAATCACCGCATACGACCATGAAGTTTCTTCGCCTCGTTTATATATAGCCTGTACTACATAGTCACCATTTACGGTCATCCCAGTTATGCGGTTGCCCGATATAGAAGGAAATGTAGCTCCTTCGGGATAACTAATAAGTGAATACGTTACAGTACCATCCGATGGTGTCGGGAGGTTGTAATAATCAGTAGAAATGGTATCATTGCCAATGGTAAAATAAGAGGATACGTCTATCTCTACCGGATCGCGGGAGTAGGCGTAATAATAATGGGTGTTACCTAACAGACCTAATATAACATCAAGTAATCCCCCAACCAGTCCAGTATTCAATTTTATCTTTACACCATAACAATCCTCTTTAGCTATGGCACTCATACTTCCATCTTGAGTGCCTAATAAAGATATACCTATTCCACCTGATAAGACTTTCTCATTTCCCCAAACATACTTATTATTTACATCATTATTTGTAAGTTCAAATAAGGATAAGCCAGTTAAATCTATATCAAGTGTTTTGAATCCACCTGTCTTAAAACCGATTTCACTATCTTTTACTATTTTCTCGTTAAAATCTACATATAGTTCATGATGCCCCGCCAAACTTAATTGTTCAGAATTGTCCAGTTCTTCATCTATAAGATTATTAGTGTTTCCTAGTCCTGTTATACTACCCCCTGAATCTGTTTCAGGTTGCTTATAGTATCCATTGTAAGTTGCAATCTTTTCGGGATTCTCCCCCACAAACGCATAGTAGAATTCCAGTCCACTAAGTACTTCGACACTGATGGAAGCACAACCGATTCGTACTTCATCGAAAGGTTTAGTAGTAGTAAATGAAATTTCACTTAAACCTCCAGATACATTCAAGAGATTTAAGTTTAGTAACTGAAATTTATCACCACTTCCTGATGTAGAGGAACCGTCTTGCTCTTTGCCTTTTAAATAAGTCTTTACCCAAAAGCCTTGCAATACATTTAAGCTTAGTAAACCTCCTGGGTCTTTATACAAGAATCCGACCTTAATGCCATTAGAAGAATCGTAGTAAACACGATTGACATCTTTTACAGACAAAATTGGAAGCCCTGTATTTACCTCTGCCAATCCCTTCAGACTAACAGAGTTATCTAAGTTCTTATCTACCAAATATTCCAACTTATTATCCGAGTTACTTAAAACGCCTACCAAATTCTTGGTTATCTGGTTGATTACTCTTCCTTCACCCACCAAAGGGACACGACAATTGGGCTTATATGTTGCACCATATATTTCATCCTGTACTACATCAAGACCTGAAGTACTTTCAGTTTCATTACGGGTTCCGTTATGTTCTACACTCTGTACCGAGGGAAGTAAATCCTCATCGCGGCATGAATAAAATACAACTGTCAGCAGTGCAGCCAGAAGCAGCGGCACCGATGCAGACCATTTCTTTCCGGCTATTCGACAGGCGGAAAGAAAACTCCTTTGTCTGGATGTCTGGAAAAATACGCTCATTATCTTTAAATTTTATAGTTTTTACAATATTACTTCACTTCCCCGTCGTGCATAAAACAGTACTACCTGCCTGCGGTTTTACGCGATTCTTTCTCTGAATAATGACGGAAAGCTGCCTGGCTCTTGCCTTCGGAATAATAATGAAAGACAGGCAGTCTTCCGGCTCCGATTCGTATCGTTCATGAGAAATCTCACTGTTTCCGGTATCTTGCAGAAGAGCTTTTTGCTACTTGACTTCGGAAATTCAATAAAACAGGGTAAAATAGTATTGCCTGAAAGTCAGGCAATACTATTTGATTTATCGGTCTAAAAATTAGTCCAATTCCATTCCGTGAATCACTTCCCAGTTATCGTTTACTTTCAATACAAGTTCCTGCTTGTTGTTCAATGACTCTGGTTTGTCATCTGGATCTTCTGGATCTGGATCTGGATCAACACCCGGCTGTTCGGGATCTGCTTCATCATTCATTCTGGTACCAATACCATACAAGTGGTTACGTACGAGGCTGTAAGTGCTTGAAGATTCACCAGAAAGAGAAGTACTCCAATCTTTTGCTTCACTATTATTCCAGCATGTAATTGTTTGCTTCAACTGTTCATCACTTGAACCCAAATTCACTTTCCAGCTTCTAAGTACGTCTCCACCTGCATTTGTCAATTGCAAAGTCAAAGTCTGTTTTCCATCTACATGTGCAAACGGGATAACAAATTCACCACCAAAAGCAGAACCTTTCTGGAAAGTAGGATGACCTTCTCCAATTGAAGAATATGGATTCTTCCAATTATCACCCGCATCAATCAAATTATCACCGTCCTCATCCTTTATAGTTGTAAACCATTCATTCAAATCAATAGTGCTGATCACATAAGCGTAGTCTCCATCAGATTTACCACTGGTACCGTTTACTACATATTTTACATTCTCGCCATTACCAGAACCATTTCCAGTAAGATCAAAGCTATTGAAATTACCAAGAACCAATGACTCATTCTGAGCACTTGCCATCAGTTTCAAATACCTGGCACCTTCCATAAAAGGAATATCCTTTACATAAGCAAAAGCACCTGCTACCTGACGGTTCAGTACCACCGGTTCCTTAAAACCTTTTCCTTGTTCAACAGTCAAACCCATCTGTCCGGCAAAGATTTCTTCACCAATCTTATTCGTAGCGCCATCTTTAATTGGCAACACCATGTTTTCCTTGAAAGTACCTTCTTTTGCAACACTTGTTACAGCATCTAAAGTATAATCACTGTTATTGCTATAACCTACCGCATAAATCTTATAAGTACCGGCAGCAAGTTTATCTGCATCCGTCAGTTCGATAGTAGTCTGGCGACCATGACCACCGGTAGTATATACTGTTGAAACTTTGTTATCATTCCACTCAGAGATTTCTTTTACATATACCACCTTACCATCATTATCACAAATCCACAGCTTCACATTTTCAATAGTCTGTTTAGCCTCAGCACTATACAGCGGACGTCCGGCACGGGTAGCCAGTCCGTCGCCACCATTTTCCACCTGAAGTGTGATAATCTGAGCACCGTCAGCTACACTCTCTACACCTGTTCCATCTTGTACATATACGATCTCCTTGGTACAAGAGTTGAATGACAATGACGCTATCAAAGCCATTCCCAATAAATAGTTTTTCTTCATACTTAAAAATTTAAACTATAAATAATAACATTATCAATAATCGGTCAATCAATCCAGTTCCATATCGTGCAGTAACTCCCAGTTGTCGTTTACCCGAAGGTAAATCTCGAAGTCGCCCTCACCGCTTCCGCCTTCGTCTACATACACATACTTCAGGATGGTAATCTCGTTACGCCCCATGGTGATGTTTATGTCCTGTGGCTCCAGCGTAGGATAATAAGCAGCTCTGCCCAGACTTCCGGCTGCCGATTTGTCGATAAACATCACACTCAGCGTAGAACCTTCGTACGACGGCGACGGACACATCAGGGTTTCGCTCTTTATTTCACTGCGTATATCCTGCCAGTCGAGCTCGGTATGTATATCGGTCAGGGTGGAATACTGGAAACCATTGTCTACAAAATTGTAGATGTCTTGTATATCTTTGGTGGAGAAGTCGATGTTATCGGGAATTCCCTCAGCCTTGATAAGCAGGTCGCCCTTGGTACGCTCCATGGCCAGCGTATGCTTTTCATTGCCGTAACGATAGTCGAACGTGGCACTTGCCAGATAGATGTCGTTTGCCGCCGCACCCACAGCTTCCATTTCTGCCGTAGTAGCATCTTCGCCCAGCGGCTCGTCGCTTTTCATGTTCCCCCATACGGTAAGGGTATATTTTCCATACGGCAACGACTCGGGAAGAGTGATAAGCTGAGTCTGATCATCGTTATCTACCAGCGTATTTTTCTGCTCTGCCACTACCTTTCCTTCGGCATCGTGTACAATGTAGTAGAGCGTGCTCACATAATCGCGGAACGGCAGGTTTTCTGCCTTGCGCTCCATCAGTCCCAGCTTCACGGCATCGTCGATGTTGAAGTAATTCTTGTCTTTTACCGTAAGCGTAACCTGTAGCGGCGGACAGGGAGGAATGGAGTCGCGTATGCAACTGCTCCACAGAAGACACACAGCCACCGGCAATACATACAATATCTTTATTCCTTTACTCATAGTCTTTTCCTCCTGTCAATGCTTGAAATGCCGGTGTAGTAAGGTAAGGAAGGAAATCCGGCTCTGTTTGCATTCGTTCCTTCAATCGGCTGTCGGGCAGCGCATGTTCCAGACGGGCTGCTACCTCGTTCGCCTCTTTCTGCATACGTGCAGCCACCAGCGCACGTACGTATTCTGCCAGCGGAGTGTGGTCTTCGCAGCGATCCATAATGGAAGCAGCATGCTGTGTATCGCCAACACTGAGCGATACAACCGCCGCATTCACGTCTTCGTACCCCCGCATCAGCGTGTACGCCTCTTGCAGCTTTCTTTCCTGTGCCTTGAGCAATGCCAGGTTGTAGCGCGCCTGAGGCAGTTCGGTATTGGTCTGAAGCAGCTCAATAGCTTTTTCGTTGTTTTCCTTATATACATATACGGCTGCCTTGGTATTCAGCACCTCGGGTGAATATTCTTTCAGCCCGTTGAGCACAGCTTCTGCCTCGTCTGCCTTGTCTTCACGCAGCAGAAGTACCGCCAGATTATTGGCTGCCACCTGCGATTGCGGGAAGTAGTGCAAAATGGTACGGTATACCTCCTTCTTCTCTTCGGGAGTCTTCTTCAGGGTCGATACGCGCAGCAGCTCTTCTTCGTTGAAGGCATCGGGACGCTTGCCGTACATGTCGAGCAGTTCGGCATCGGTAGTGAAACTCTTCAGTGTATATGTATATACGTATTCTACCTTGCGGTCTTTCTGCAAGTAATTGTTTTTGATGTCGTTCCAGCAAGACAGACGGCGGATATAGCGTTCTGCCACATCGTCGTTCTCGGCATTATACTTATCTAATATTTCTCTTACCTTCAGCGAGTCGGGATGTCCGTCGGCAATCATTGCCTGCAGCACCGGCATCCAGCCTTCGGGACGGGAACCGACACTGAAACGTGAAGCTTGCGACGCACTGATATGAAGCTGGTCTACCAGCCAGTTTTTGGCAGAATTGGCACGGTTGCGCGACAAGGTAGTATTGAAAGCATACGAACCGTCAGCCGATGCCATACCGTAAATGCTTACGCTGTTCAGTGTGGCAAGCGAGTCGGTCACGATTTTCTGCAGCGTAGCAAGCATACGGTTCATCTCGTTGCGGTTATCACCCAGCGAGAGGTTGATGTCGTAACGGTTTATCACGAACTGCAGTAAGGCTTCTCCTCTGCCTTCCATAATCTTGGGACGGATTACGAACTCTGGCTCAATCCAGTTCAGTTGAAGCGATTTCTTGGGTTCTATCAGCGTAGGGATATTGTTGATGTAAGCAATATCTACGGTATCGGCAATACCACACTCACCACATCCGTCGGTAGAAAGTACGGCCACAATGCGTCCGCCGTCAATATCGGCAGGCACGGCTACCCGTTCGGAATAGGTTACATCGTACTCCTTGCGGTTGTTTACCTTGCGTGCGACATTTGCCAGTGTATCAACATAGCCGTCGAGAAGTACACGGCGGTTCATTTTCTTACTATAGATAGGAGCATCGAACACCATAGGAGTGTATTCTGCCAGCATAGAGTCTTTTTGCAGCAACTGCGGAACAACAATGAGGCGGGTACGACCTGTAAAGGCCTTTTCCGGAATGTGAATATTCACATCCACACCCACAGTAGACATGCTGTCGGGAGTAAGCGTACGCACCGGTGTTACCGCAACTTTCTTATTCATACCCGATGATGCACAGCCGGCTACTCCAAGCCACAAGCATCCAGCCCAGATTAAATATGTATATCTGAATTTCATATTGCAAACGTTTAAAAGATATAAGAAACCGATACAGCCAATTTTGTAAGCCCCCAATAATTTTTGGTCTTGTCTTCATGGCACTTACTGCAAGGAATGCGGGGACTCTCCTTATACCACAGGCGAGCGTATCCGGCACCAATCAGCGCTTCCAGGTTCCAGTGCGACGACAATATCCAGTTGTACCCATAGGTTACTCCCCCTCCGGCCAAGTAACCGTCGTATCGCTTATCACTGAAACCTCCATAATATTGTGCTCCATGCAAGTGAATTCCTACAAAATGACCTTCAAAACTCTCGCAGAACCAGTATCTCAATTCTGGTTGCACAAGCCAGAAACGCATTTTTCTGTCATCCTTAAACGTCCAAGGATTGTATGCCAGCTGCCAGTCGGTAGTAAACTTCCGGCTCAGACCAACTTCAATACTGGCATTAGGAGTGGTAGTTCCCCAATAAAGCATATTTGTCTTCAAAGCTACGTTTTGAGCATTTCCGTTTCCTCCGAAACACAGAAAGGCACATAGAAAGAATAATTTTCTATATTTCCGTATCATCTACACTATCATTTTATTTTTTTGCAAAGGTAAACAGCAACGGAAATACAAAAATTACAAATTCACGTCAAATAATTACAATTTACAATCACCCTATAATTCTAGTCAACCTATACAGTTTTTCCAATTGCTTCTTTTCGTATTTTATTAGGAGTCTTTCCAAAATATTTTTTACAGAATGTAACCAGATACGAAGTTGAAGAGAACTTATATTTTTCGGCAATCTCACTAAATGACAAATTGCTCAAAGCAACATCGCGCTTCACAAACTCCTGTTTACGTAATAAGAGCCAGTTTTTAGCTGTTTCATTGAAAGTTTCCTTAAAGCGCCGATTAAACGTACTCTGACTCATATTTGCCTGTAAAGCAAAATCCTTGACATCAAATATCTTGCGGCTATTCATTAATACAAAATCCTTAAATTCTAAATTTTGGCCCAAAACGGGATAGAAAAACAAAGCCAGTTCTTCTTTTGTATATCCGGCACGCAAATACAAGAAAAGTTCATCACGCTTTATCTGATGATAGTGTATGCACCCCAATCCCTCTTTTAAACAATCTACTAGTAAAGAAAAGAAACTTTGCAGGCGCATATCCAATTTCAAGCAATATGGACTTTGATAAGTGCTTTCAGATATAAAACGCGACAACTGTTGAATGGAAAAACGCGAGCACAACTTCAAATCGTTTGCAAACGAACATAATAATAAGATAGTAGCTTTCCGAGCAAAGGTCGTTATTTGTTTATTTCTTGGAAGTAAAAACATATACCCCAATTGAGGAGTAAAATATTTATCTATTTCATATCTTATCTCAATATCTCCTTGTAACAAAATAACCAAAAAAGTTGTATTAAGAAACCGACGTTCCACAGTATGCCCTTCGGGAATCTCCATCAACGTAAAAACTTTATTGAATTCTTCCGCATAATTAGTACACGAAATATGTTCATTTTTATACAAGAGTGTCATGCCTTTTCACTAATTAGGTTAATACTTACTCCTCAAAAAGCTTCTTTGACTTGTTAAGAACTTTACATATCCATTTATAAAAGCACAACAAATATAATTATTCTCTATATAAAAAACACACAAAAAAAAAGTTTTTTTCCTAATTAAACTAATCTTTCTCTAATGAAAATATGCTAAAATCAATAAGTAAAAACAGGCTAAATAGCCAAAACTTATCAACAAAAAATCCGGAAATTTGTACAATATCCTTTTGCTTTTGTACAAATTTCCGGAAAGGTTCCCCGATAAAAAAATCTCAATTATTTGTTTTTCTGCTTTTCACGGTATTCGGTAGGAGTCATGCCAAAGCGTTGCTTGAAACACTTGCTGAAGTAACGCGGATCGTTGATTCCCACCATATACGAAATCTGTGTCATATTAAACTCTCCAGTCTCGATAAGCTGGGCAGCACGTTTCACACGCATTTCCTTGATAAATTCTATCGGAGCAAGTCCGGTCAATGATTTCAGCTTCTTGAAGAAGACTGAACGGCTCACAGCCATTTCATGCACCAGATCGTCTACAACAAGTTCTCCATTGTCGATATTCCGTTCCATAAAGTTTGTCAGCTGCTCCAGGAAACGACGGTCCTGCTGCGACATGACATCTACCTCTTCTTCCTCATTTTCCACTTTCGGAGGATTGATATCCATCAGGTGGTCGCAATAGAACTGACGCAACTTCTGACGGCGTGCCAGCAGATTATCAACACGTGCTTCGAGGTAAGTAGCACTGAACGGTTTGGTGATATAACTGTCGGCCCCCAGTTCCAGACTCTGCAACTTGGTGTCCATATCGGTCTTTGCAGTAAGCAATACGATTGGAATGTGGCTGGTAGTCAGTTCCTCCCTCAGTTCCTTCACCAGAGTTATTCCGTCCTTCTCGGGCATCATAATATCGCTGATTATGATATCGGGCACATACTTAATGGCTTTCTCCAGTCCTTCCACTCCGTTGGCAGCTTCTATAATACGGAAACGCTGGCTGAAAATGCTCCGCAAGAAGAAGCGCAACTCCAGATTGTCTTCTATGAGCAGCATTGTCTTTGTTTCAGAAACCGATGCCTTGTCAGCCTCATCAGCAGCAGGAACAGCTTCCGGCTTATCCTCCGGTACAGCAACGACAGGAGTTTCGACATCCACAGGCAAGGAATGCTTGGATGCTTCACCGATTATTTCCACGTTATCCGACAAGACAAATTCGGCATTCTCACCGTAATGGTCTTTTCCCTTCAGGAAGTCTACGCTAAAGCAACTGCCTTCTCCTTCCTTACTGTCTACATGTATGCTGGCATGGTGCATTTCCACCAGTTCTTTCACAAGCGAAAGTCCGATGCCAGAACTGTTCGGATTGAACAGGTTCTTATCGAGCAGGGTTTCAAAACGTACAAACAGTGAAGCCTTCTTATTTTCAGAAATACCTATACCCTGATCCTGCACTCCTACGGTAACCGTATCTTCATTTTCATGAATAAATACGGTAATGGTTTTTCCGGGCTGCGTATACTTGAATGCATTCGACAGCAAATTGAAGACTATTTTCTCTACCTTGTCAGCGTCTACCCACAACTTGAGCTTAGGCTGTTCGGTTTCGAAAATAAAATCAATCTTGTTCGACTCGGCTATGGATTCAAAATTCTCCATAATCTTATGTACAAACGCGACGATATCAATCTGTTCGATGCACAGTTTCATCTTGTGATTCTGTATCTTACGGAAATCCAGAATCTGATTGACAAGCCTCAGCATCCGATGTGTATTACGTTCTACCACCTGCAACTGTTCGCGTACGTCCTTACTTAAATCCGAACGTTTCAAGATATATTCCAGCGGTCCCTCTATCAAGGTAAGCGGTGTACGGAGTTCATGAGAGATATTGGTAAAGAAGCGGAGCTTCATGTCCGTTACCTGCTGTTCGACAGACACCTCATGTTTCAACCGGTAAATAACGAAAAGTGTATAGGCTCCAACCAGCAGAATCAGCATAAAGCCTAATGTGTAAATCACATAGGCATAAGGAGTCTCCCAAAACGAAGGCTTGACGGTTATCCGCAAGGCACGTTCGTTCTCCACCCAGATACCGGCTCCGTTGGTCGACTTCACACGAAAGACATAATTACCTTTCGGCAGGTTTGTATAAGTAGCCGTACGCTGTTTACCCACATAATTCCACTCCTTATCGAACCCGTCGAGCATATAGGCATACTTTACATTTTCCGGGAAACTCATATCCAGAGCAGCAAAAGAAAGCGTTACGGTGTTTTCCTTATGCGACAAATACAAATGCGACAAACTGTTCAAAGACTCAGGCAATACGGATTCCGGTCTGGGAACAACATCTTTATTGGCTATCTTCAAGCCCGACAATACAATGCCAGGCACATAAGAGTTTTTCCGTATCAGTTCGGGAGTAAAGCACAAAAGTCCTCTATTTGTTCCGAACAGCAAGCGTCCGTCTTCGGCACGTATTGCCGTACTTTCTTCAAACGAAAGCTCCTCTCCTATCTCCTGCTTCAGATAATTGTCAAAATGATGGTTGACAATATCCATCTTGCTCAGACCACTTTCCGAACCAATCCATATATCTCCTTTCGTATCTTCGGCAAGTGAAGAAAGTACGTCGGTAGGAAGTCCGTCTTTTGCCGAATACGAAGTAAACAGGGCGTTACCTTTTTTATCAAGGCTCTTAAGCTCGTTCAGTCCTCCACCGAAAGTAGCAAAGAACAGACGTCCGTCGTGTGTAAGCAAGATATCGTATATATCGTTGCAGCTCAACACTTCACGCTTATTAGGCATGCACACGAACAAATGAAAATCAATCGTATCGGGACGTTCGAACTTTTCACTGAAAGCCAGCAGTCCATTGGAAGTAGCTACCCACAGCATACCTTTTTTGTCGAGCAACATACGACGTGCCTTATAGCAACGTTCCATTGGATACGATTTCAGATTATTGCGCGAGTTTATAAAACGGACACTTCCATCGCTCTCCTTTTCGATGTAATCGATACCTCCACCGAAAGTAACAACCCAGATACGACCGTAACTGTCTTCACACAAGTCGTACACATTGTTATGGCTCAGGCTATAGATATCGTTGGCATCGTAAGTATAATGAAGCATCTTATATCCGCTTCCCTGCGGTATCAGCTGAACGATTCCGTTTCCTTTCGTAGCAATCCAGATATTTTTTTTCGAATCCTCTATTATCTTATAGGCAGATCCTCTGAAAGGAGTACCAGTAAGTGATATGCGTCCGTCGACTGTAAGATAACCCTGCAACTGGAAGTCAAGAGAGTACACAGAAACTTTACTATTACGTGTACCTATCCACAACTGCTTACGGGAATCCTGACAAAGCGAACGTACCTGATTGGCATTGGTATCGTACTTACAGTTCTGCGGCTTAATCAACTGGAATTCGTTTTTGAAGAATGTAACCTTATCCAGTCCTTTGGAATGAGTGCCCAGCCATAAATTACCCTGATGGTCGAGCATCATAGCATGAAGTTTGTTTGAGAAGCGCCATGCATCTGTTCCCACTTCATTATAGAAAGGCTTCAGCTCATTACTTTCTCTGTCGAACCAAGACAGTCCTCCTCCTACCGGATGTACCCACAGATTGCCTTGCTTATCTTCGCAGACAGCAAACTTTGGAGCATCACCCGGTTCTTTTTCAACCGGAACCTGTTCCACCTTGAACACCTCCGTCGACGGATTAAAATGACAGACCGTACCAATCTTGTTTACTTCGAACCAGACCTCATTATGACTGTCGACATATATTGACCGTATCGGATGCTGAGAAAAATCAAATTCATTTTTCAGACCGTAATACTTCAGTGATTCGAGCGCTGTATCTCCCACAACGAAGCCCGACCGGCGGGTAGCCATAATGACCTTTCCTCCAGACAATTCCCGTATGCTTATCACATCGTCCTGCAAGCCCAGGTCTTTCAATTCGAATGTTTCATCCTTCAGCGAGTATTTCCATACCCGTCCTTTATTAGAGGTAAAATATACGTGTCCGTTAACGAATGCAGCCGAAAAAAAAGACTGGTTAGGCCGTCCGGATTCAGGATGCGTATTTACAAAAAAAGGAGTCTGCTTTCCATTATTACCTTCGATGCAAAGCAATCCATCTTTTGTAAGCAGCCACTCTCTGTTTTTCTTATCTAAAAAAACAGTCTTGATAGCAGTACCTTTTTCTTTTGAAGCAGTAGACAAATAAACTTTCGAAGCAAGTGTTCCGGTTTTCCTGTCAGGCACGACTCTGATACCTCCGTTTTTATCAGTAAGCAGCCATACGGTCCCATTATCCAACGGCAAGATAGAAGTTATAACCAAGTCTTTTTCAGCCCCATTTGCTGCAACTTCAGTAAATGCTTCCATCCGCTTATCGAAACGGAATGCCTTCCCATCGTAAGTAATGCACCATACATCTCCATACTTGTCGACCTGCAAATGGTCTACACGATTGGAACTCCATCGCATATCGTTTTCCTTACGGGCCTTATAAACCTTAAAGTCGTAGCCATTGAAGCGATTGATTCCATCCCACGTTGCAAACCATATCATACCGTCGTGATCCTGTACCATATCCATTACCGAATTCTCAGACAGACCATTCTCCTGAGAATAATGAGTAAACGTACAGTTCATTTGTGCCTGAGCTAAAGCACTGACGAACAAAAGCAAAAGGATATAAAAAAATTTTCTCATACTAAATTTCTGCTATTCGGACAAAAATAGGAAAAATTAAATGATTCCGCAAACATGAAAATCGGAGGGAGTCTAAAATTGTTTAAAATATTTCCCTTACAGAGATTCACTAGCAACCCAACCGATACGAACAAAAAACGGAGTATCCGCCATTATGCGAATCTCCGTTTTCGAATATTATTTAAAACCGGCGATGGGGAGGACCACCAAATCCTCCATGACGTCCGCCAGGTCCGGGAGGCGCAAAGCCGGGACCTCCCTTACCAGCTCCCTTACCGCCGAACAGGTTCAGACGATAGATGAAGTGTACCATGCAATAGCTATAAATAGCATTATACTCAGTATCCTGACGCATAGCAGCCGTAATCACACGACTGATATTGCTCTGGTTTCTCAATATATCATAGAACTGAATACTTACGGTAGCAGCATTTCCCTTTAAAAAGTCCTGAGAAATCTGAGCGTTCCAGATCAGTTCATCGGTATTCATACTCGACTCGGCATATCCTCTGCGGGAGTTCTGCGACAAATCTGTAGAAATGGACATATTCCACGGCAAACGCACATTGGTGCTGGCTCCATAAGCAAACTGGTAAGTATCCAGATTGTTGCTTTCCTGATAACTGTTTCTCGAATGGGTATAATCGAGTGAGCCATTCAGAGAGAACTCCCACCAGTCATTACGGTACGTACCTCTTAAGCGTTCACCCAGCGACAAGCGTTTGGTAATATTCTTGTCTGTATCAGAAACAAGATCCTTCTCGCTTATATAGCTCACCATATTCTGGTAATTTGCTCTGGTAAACGTATTGATGGTATATTTCTTGTTTCTCAAGGCAATGTTAGTTCCCACCATTCCGGTCAGGTTCCAGTTTCCGTTAATATTTTCAGGAGTAGTAACATATCCACCGGTTTCCGGATCGTAGACTTTGCGGTCGCTTATATTGTTCATGATGTTCTGGTAACGGAAAAATGAAAACATTCCCCGTTGTTTTTCCGTATTAAAGAAATTATATTCGGCACGCAATTCATTTGTAAATGTCGGCTTCAGTCCCGGATTACCGTTCTGAATATTAAGCGGGTCTGTATTATCGGAGATAGGCAGCAAATCTACCATGTTCGGCTGAGAAGCCTGTCCGCGATAACGCAAGCGCAACTGACTGGTTTTTGAGAAATTATAGCGGAAATCGAATGTCGGAGTAAAATTAAATACATTTCTGACAGTCGTTGTATCCAGATCACCTTTCTTATAAGAAAGATCCGACTTCTGAGGCTGGAAGCTGACTCCCGCATTCAAGCGCATCTTCTCACGTATCCAGCGGAAAGTAACATCCATCTGGTGATTATAATAATTATAGGCTGCACTCTTGCTCAAGTCGTTGTTGAGCACTCCCGGATTACTTTCATTCACTCCGTCACCAATCGTCCAGTTGTCACCCATATCGAATGTAGAATTATCTGTGGTAGAGTGTTTATACTGGAAATTGTAGCTGAACTGCAAAAATCCCCCGGTAAAAATCGGCTCACTGTACGTCAGACGCGCACTATAATCGTAGCTCTTTGTAGGAGTTGTAATATAGCGGTTCAATATTTCCATACGTTCTTCCGGAGTTTTCTGGAAATACTCTGTTTCCGATGTAGAAAACTGTTCACTGCTGCTATTGGTGTAATTATATTTTCCACGGAATGTAATATTCCGGCCAAGCTTGCCTAATCTCCGGTTCACGAGCACCGAACCTCCTACAGTCAGGTCATCACCTTTTTTCAGTGTATTCTTCAGCACCGTATTGATAATATCTTCTTCAGAAACCAGCGAAGTCAAGTCGTCCGTACCGAAAAGTTCATCAGTTGTATATCCAGGATCCTGACTGAATGTATAAGAGTTCTGTCCGTTGGTATTGTCGGTCTTACCATAGCTGATACGAGGGCGGAATACAAAAGTAGTCATGGTATCCGGTTTCCACTCGATAAAGGCATCTGCCACCAGCTTGGTAGTTTTATTGCGAGAATGGTCTAACGCGTTTTTAAAAGAACTGCTTTCCGATGATACAAAAGTTTCGGATGCCTGTTTACTGACAATATCAGCATCCTTATAATTAAAGTTGACACTTCCTTCAGTCTTCAACTTTTCTGTTTCAGTAGCAAAGTTCACACCTGCCATTTTCACAGCAGTCAGGCCGTTACCTCCCTTACGGAATCCTCCACCTCCACCGGGAAAAGCATTGTCATTTACGTTATTGACCGAACCGATGGCAGTCAGCTGGTTCTTGTTGCGGAAATGATTGATCATCACCTTTCCGCTATAACGGTCTTTCGTACCGGCAGCCAGATCGGTATTACCAATCCATCCCTGATTCATTCCGGGCTTCACACTCAGGTCGAGCACGGTTTCCTCTTCTCCATCGTCCACACCAGTCATTCGTGCCATATCCGACTGTTTTTCATAGGCACGTATCTTATCGATGATATTAACCGGCAGGTTCTTCATGGCGATATTAGGATCATCGGCAAAAAACTCCTTGCCGTCGATCATAATTTTCTTTATTTCCTTTCCGTTGATCGTAATCTTACCGTCATCGTCAATTTCAGCTCCCGGCAATTTCTTAACCAGTTCTTCCAGTGCAGAACCCTCCGGAACACGATATGCAGAGCTATTGTATACCAATGTATCTTCAGCAGCAGTAACCTCTGGTGCCTGAGCTACAATGACAGCTCCTTCAAGCATAATTGCATCCGAGTGCAGGGAGATTGTTCCCAGATTAAGACGTGGTTTAGAACTCGTTAATGTAATAGGCTGAAAAGACGGCGAATATCCGACAAAGGAAACCTTCAACAGATATTTACCCGGACGAGCTGACAAAGAAAAGCGTCCGTCCAAATCAGTCACATTACCAGCTACCATCGAACTATCTTTCAACGCAAGAATCTGTACCGTAGCCTGCATCACCGGGGAGTTATCATCTCCATCGACAACTGTACCCGAAACTAAACCTTTGCTACCTCTGCTTTGTCCAAAAGCGTATATCCCACAGGATAACAGTAGCAGCCCCATAACCCAGTTTTTCATTATTCCGATCTAATCAAATGTTTTAACGCTGGTTTGACATCAAAACATTTTAAAGGTTTAATATTGCAACCTTTTTTAAAACTTATTTTTTTCTGAACGTTTTTTCTATACGATGCTTCTGATACAAAAACTCCCAACAAATCACACAGATAATCAGATAAACTATTCCGACAGAATTGTCGGCCACCTGCAAATCCTGGTTTACAGCTCCCTTTATCAGCATCACGATGTAATACACTCCCCAGATATATAAGGCATATTTCATGGCTTTACTGCGCAGACATGCCGTCTCTTCGGCCTCATCCTTTACTTTAGAGAGAAAAATCATGAACAGCGACAGCCAGACAATCAACTTAATCCCCAATTTTACATAAATCAGATTCCCGTCGTGTACCTGACCAAACATATACATCAACAAAGGCACAAAAACAGATAAAATAAGTAATGCGTATCCTGCTATTCTACAGGCAACCGGTAATATTCCTTTCATAAATCAATTTATTGGTAAATTCAGCACAAAAATAATTAATTGTCAACGTACACACATGTACTTTTTACTTTTTTTCTATTTTTGCAGGAAAAACAATAGATTTATGAGTAAACAAGAAGTTGTAATCTGCCATAACCTGGAAGAAAACCTGCAAAAGGCAGTCACCAGCAAAACATACGATAAATTATTTATTCTGACCGACGAGCATACGCGCACGTATTGCCTTCCGATTATCGAAAAATATCCGTTTCTTGCACAGGCAGAACATATTTGCATCGGAGTGGAAGATATTCATAAGAATCTGGAAACTCTTGCCTACGTATGGAGCCAGCTTAGCAACAAGGGAGGTACACGCCACTCACTGATGATCAACCTGGGCGGAGGTATGATAACCGACCTGGGTGGTTTTGCTGCTGCTACTTTCAAACGAGGTATCGACATGGTTAACATTCCTACTACATTACTGGCCATGGTAGATGCTTCTGTAGGAGGAAAGACAGGCATCAACTTCAATGGGCTGAAAAATGAAATTGGAGTGTTCACACCAGCCAATTATGTTCTGATAGACTGTGAATTTCTTAAATCACTCGATTATCCCAATATCTTGTCGGGATATGCGGAAATGCTGAAGCACGGACTTATCAGCAACACGGAGCACTGGAGCGAGCTTATCAAATTCGATATGGAGCACGTAGACTACAAGCATCTGCAACAACTTGTCGCTACTTCCATCGAGGTAAAAGAAAAAGTGGTAGAACAGGATCCTTTTGAGAAAAATATCCGCAAGGCCTTAAACTTCGGACATACCGTAGGTCATGCATTCGAAAGTTTTACTCTGGAAACAGGAAATCCTGTATTGCATGGATATGCCGTAGCATGGGGAATGGTGTGCGAACTATATTATTCACATCTCAAGGTAGGTTTCCCAAAAGACAAGTTACGCCCTACCATACAGTTCATCAAGGAGCATTACGGGAAACTGGCATTCAGCTGTAAGGATTATGACCGTCTGTACGAGTTTATGAAACATGATAAGAAAAATTCCTCACTAGGCAATGTCAACTTCACCCTACTCGGTGAAATAGGTGATATCCATATCAACCAAAGTGCCACTCAAGATGAGGTATATGATATGTTCGACTTCTATTGCGAAACAATGGGCTAAAAGGCATTATTAAAGATATTACAGCGACAGCTTATTCTAAAAAAGCAGAAAAAAGCATATGAAATAATTTGCTAATTTAAAATAAAGCCTTACCTTTGCATCCGCAATTCGGGGTGTAGCTCAGCCCGGTTAGAGTACGCGTCTGGGGGTAATGAAATGAGCAAAGATTAGAAACATTACAATACAATATAAATCAAGGAGTTAAGCAAATACTTAACTCCTTATTTTTTACCTGCGAATAAAATTTGATTAAAGTTTTCGGACAAATTGGTGCAAATTCATCCAAAAACTTCTCCCAATCATTCCATTTGTATTTATTTGCCATACAAGGAAGAATAAAAATATCCCTCACCAAGAACTTCCTCCGCCTCCTTACATCCAAGTTCAGCAGCTTCTTGATAAAATTTATAGGCTACTTCCAAATCTACGGTTTCACCATATAAACCTTTATGGTAAATCTCCCCTGTTAAATACAACGCATACGGACTCCTTTTTTCCCTCAAATCAGATAAATGTAATGTCTGCTTTACCATGCCCTAAATTCCTTGCTTGGTTTAAATAAAACATTGCTTTATGTGTATTTTGCTCCACGTTTTGCCCTTTCAAATACATCATTCCTAACTTGAAGGCTGCTTCCGGGTCTGTATCCGTATTCTTAATGAGATTAAACAAACCGCTCTTACAATGACCAATTGTAAAGCCATAAGCTTTTGATGTTTCTATTATCATAATTTTATATTTTTAGATTTATACTTTTTAACTCACCACTACATATCTCGTTTAAAACGAAACATAAACATTAAGGCAAAGGAATTGGTCCGTCACGTATTAAATGATTGTTACTAAATAATTTTATTTTTCTCATGCTTTCAATATTCTATTCAGTCGTATAACGAAGAAATTGAAAACCACTTCTGTTAATTTATGGTTAATAAATTCGTATTGGAAGTTAATAAATATCAATACCGAAAACTGAAAACAATCTTAAAATCAAATGAATTGTTATAGGAAGTTTGCAATTTAAAGAATCTTTTGCCTCTCTATTAGAAACAAACCCAATATAACAAACAGGGTAGGACAACTATTGCCCTACCCCTATCTTATACGCTCCGTTAGAAGCCTCATTGTTGTTATCTACTTGTATATTGAATATACCTCAATAGGAACTGTATCTACTATACCATGTTTTACATAGCTTAAAGAAACAAGTTTTTCATCTACAGTTTTCCAATACAAAGAATACTTTCCTTTTTTCACAATGTTATCCTCAACTATCTTTCTTATTTCTTTAGGTGCTTCTATTTGATTGGAATCATTCCACAAAGAACTTCTATATGGATATTTAAAATACAAATAAGAATTTTCTTTTTTATCATAAAGCACAGAACATTCATGCTCTTTTATTTTTAACTTGGGATGAAATGTCATACTAAAGAACACTTTACTATTAACAACTTTCGCAGTCTTCCCACTTGTGCTTGACGGTTCGTATTCTATTTTACCATGTAATTGCTCATTTTGCAGCTTTGCATTCAATACAACTTCATCCTTTTGAATGACTGTAATTTGTTTATTAGTGTCAATAACAGCAATATAAGTATGGAAAGAATGGGGCTGTAAATTAAATGATTTAACCTCACCAGCATTGTCGAAGAACTCCTTAACAACTTGTTGTTTTAGACTGTCTTGTAGGTATTGAACTCCATACAGATAAAGTTCTTCGAGTTTATTTCGGGCTGCATTTTCTGCTTTCTGTTTAGCAACTTTTTCCTCTATCCTTTTACGTCTTTCAAGGGTATCTTTTATTGGATAGACAGATAAACTCCCCGAGCCACTTATATGTAGTTCAATTAGCTTATCCTTTTCAAACGTTTCACTTTGCATCTGCCCATAGTTATCAAGGAAACGACTTAGTTTTGTAGAAGTCATTACAATGGCTTCCGCCATGTTTCCAATTTCAAAGCCTGTATAAACATATCTTCCATTATCCATGCCTTTATAACTGAGGCTTAACGAATATTTTACATAGCCATATCTAAACTCCATTCCATAGGAGTTCTTCTTTTCTGAATAACTAATTTCAAGTGTGTTACCACCGTATATCGGTTTACCCGTATAGGGATTAGGGCACAGATAATCGGGATATTCAAAAGCCTTAATAGAAGTGGATTTTTGAGCATAAGCAGAAAGAACCATTATTACGCTCATCAGAAACAGCAAAGTTCTTTTCATAATACTGTGATTTGCTTTCCACAGCCCCGACAGGAAAGGTTTATATAAAAAGATAGCGTGAGGCTGTTAGAATTATCTGTTTTAGAGGCTCTGGTAAACCCGTGGTACAAGATAAAACGACACCCCACGCCAAGCCATATATATCACTGATATATACAAGATTAGCATGAGCGTTTGTATCGTCTATCCCCGTACCACATGAAATTTTACCAGAATTTCTAAAACGGGATAAAGCTAAACGCTTCCTTTAATTAATATGTCACCAACGGGTCTTTAACCTGTTAGCGGGACAAATATAACTAAAATCCAGCGTTCTACAAACGTTTTTAGGGATGTCGTGGAACAAATTTACTCATTTATTGATAGTTCACAAGATTTTAGGGAGAGAACTCCGATGAGGCTTTTGCACATTGGGACATCTAAACTTTGACAGATACCCTTAAACAGCCTCATCATCGTAGCTATAATCCCAAACGCACTTTGCTTATTGATTATATTCCACTTATTTTTAGGTACTGCATGATATTTTCATTACCTGCATTGCAAGCCCTCTATGACGTAATGCCCTGTCATTACATAAGTTTATCATCATACAGTGAAGATTTAAGAGTGTTGCATCCCCTTTACTTACAACCTGTATTCATTCTATCGACCGAGCATAACCACCTCATCACATAAAATTATATAACCTCGTATTAGAGCGTTTAAGCCATTATTACACCCCACCGAATACTTTTATTGTATTTGATAAGTTTTTGGCTGTGCACGACCAATAGACACCTCATTTAAAAGATAAGGCTTGATAATCACCCGAAGAGTAAACTTAGGAAAGTGGAGTTTACACCCTTTGATGATTACCAAGCCTTATTTTATTAGGAAGAGGATTAACAGGCAGTACTAAATATCCGATGTTCCTCTGCAATACTCATACCGTCTGCCGACTGTTCTAACAACCAAACGAGATACTTTTCTATTTTGCCTGTTAGTTCTTCCATTAGGCTGGAGGTCTTGAAGTGTTCTTTTTGCCACTTTATTGCCTCTTGGATTCTTTTTTGGAATTGAGTATGCAGAATCCTATCTTCGGGCAGACGATTTTTTCGATTCTTAAATAGGATATATTTCATATAATAAGACAAGTTTTGTCCCTCGTTTGCAATACAAATACACCATTTATCAAAGTCTTTGGCACTCTTTAAAGTGTCAAACTCTACATCCCAGCAATCATCAGGTAGCTTATCTATATCTTCGTAATATCCAAACCACTCTGCTACTAACTTCCAAAATACATATTTATCCCATAGTTCATTAGCCGTAATACCTTTTCCAAACAGCTCAAACAATTCATCTATTCCAAGTGTCATTTCATACCTTAACAAGTAGTTCGACAGGCTATTTCTACCCACTTTGGGTAACTCTCTCTTCTTTTTAGCCTCCGACATCTTATCATAAAACTTTATCCGTGTACCTTCATAGTCAAAATATGCAGTTCCACTTCTCTCACCACTCCACTGGTTAGGAATAAATTTCTTTATTCCGCTTAACTTCCTCAAATAAGATATAGGAGGTTGAGACATTTCAAAATTATGGGCAAACTCCAAAGACTCCACCTCTGCATTATACATTGGTACGCCCAGTTCTTCGCTCAACATCATAATACATCGTTCTGCATCCTTCAATGACATAGTACGTGTATTATGCCCCCATAAGCATTTAGGAAGACTGCCCTCAAATGATACATACGTTTCAGTGGCTATAACTTTACGTCCACGCCATTTTCCACTACCACCTGTATCATCACCCCTATATTGAGATAATGCTAAACGAGCCACAACATCCTGCCACCTATAATTAGATGGCAGTGCCCATGCGCATAGCTTTAATTTGATTTTATCATACATGGCTATGAATTAAAATGTATTTAGAATGTTATACAAAATTGAGTTTATTAATTATTTACGAAGACGTGCAGCAAATCCCAACTCCATACTTTCAATGAATTCCTGCTTAGTTTCTTGCCTTTTAGCCATCATCCACGCTATTATTTCATCACGCCTAAATCTTAGTATTCGCCCACTTTCCGCACGATAACAAGGTATCTCCTTATGACTTGTCAACTTATAAATTGTATGTTTGGACTGCCCAATCAACTCACTACAAATATCAATGCCGAATACCTCCGGATAATCTTCCATCCGTTTTAGAGGTCTATTGTTCTTCTGTTTTTCGCCTTTACCCTCTGACGGTACTGTTCCCAGCATAGTACAAATTATTTCCCGTAACGACCTTATTTGAGCCAAAACATAATATTCCCACTCGTTTCTTAAAAACTCCATATCATTATACAACCATGCGCTTTCCACAGAATCACGATGATGTTCATTAATGAAACCGTACTTTGCTATTGCACCATACAGGAAATCTTTTGCTAAAATAATTTTTCCCTCTTTCTGCAAGTAGGCTTCTTCATTATAGATATCATCCAACTCTTGACTACTCATTTTTAATTCTCCCTGAACTACAGACTTTACCTTTACTTCATAAGTAGAAATAAAATATTTGCTTTTCCACATAATAATAGCTGCATCAACAACCTTTAATGCCTGTCGGAGTTTTCCTTTATCCCCATCCGTCAACCGCTTCACATAGACAAACAACCAACTTTCACGGACTGCTGCTTCCCCTCTGAGCGACTTGTTTATCAAGTCGCCCAAAGGCATTCCATAATGAATAAACATACCTATAATATTTTTACGACTTTATCCAAAACACTTGTAGAGAAACTGGCAAGATATGTAGCCGTTGTCGTAAGATTACTATGTCCCAGGGCTTGGCTTATTATTTCACGGGGAATATCATTGCCTTGCAAAGTCATGGCCATTGTGTGTCGTGCTGTGTAAGTTGTCAAGTTCAATGAAATTCCTAAAGTCTTACCCATTTTTTTCAAATTGGCATTAATACGTTTGTATCGGCAACGCACATGCTCATACAGTTGTTCGCCATCATACTCTTTAGTAATAATAGGAAGTAAATACTTGCCTGTTTGAGGTGTGTTTGCCTTAAACCATTCCAATAGCTCCTCTATGGCAGGAATAACGAATATTTTTATCGGTTTTACATTCTTGGCATTTTTTGTCTTTTGCCGTTTATACACGATATGCGTTCCTGTTGCCAACACTTCAAGATTGTCTGTTGTCAGGTTTGCCATATCAACAAAACTCATACCTAAACAATAATAAGAAAATAGGTATATCCGACGGGCACGCTCCAATACAAAATTTTGTTGAGGCGAGTTCTTTATCAACTCCAATTCTGTTGGCAGTAAATAGCGTTTTGCCGTTTCCTCCGCCAGCTTGTTGATTTCAAAACCACCTTTGCCAAACGGATAAGTGTTGTTTGAGGCTGCTTTTTCTTTAATGGCTTTATTGATTACTGCACGCAATGTTTTTAAAGTGTGCATACGGGTGTTTCCACAACAACCATTCTTTTCCATAGCCATATTTAAGCGATTGATGTATTTCACGTCTATTTCTGAAAACAAACGTTCTTTTGCCTTAGAGTCATATTTGCAAAACAGGTGCAAGTCACGCTCATAAACCTTTCCATTACCGATGTGACCTGTAGACTTTAAATCCTCCACCTGCTTCACCCAATAATCATAGATTTTTCCTTGTCTCGAAATTCCCAAAAATTCTTCTTCAAATTGGTTTAGTGTCCAATCCACCTGTGCTTTCATAAACTTATTCACCACTTCATTTTTACGTTCCTCGCAACTAATCAACCAGTTGTTATACGACTCATAGTTGGGGTTCACTCGTTTGTCCCTTTTAAATCGGTCCGCATTTGTATCCCACTCATTTTCAAAGGCGGACAATTTTAAATCAATGTATTTTAGTTTACCTCTTTTAGTGATGCGTAAACAAACAGGGTTACTCCCATCTTTTCTTTTGTTACTCGTGTGGAGTACAATACGAAACTTTGCCATAATCTTCTTTCTTTTTTTAATTAATAATACAGTTCTCTATGAGTGCAACGTAAAAATTCAATCCACGATTAAATTTTTGACGAGTAAAATTAACCTATTAAGATTTATTAACAATGAACACACGGAAAGTTTCTTTCAATATACGTCAACCCCATACTAATAATGAGAAATGTAGTAGCAAGATATATTCCTATTTTGTATCTATCTTCGATTAAAGTTTGATTAAAGTTTTAGGGTAAAATAATCCTATTCCATACAAAAGACGATAGACTAAATACAAATAGCCGAACAGAACAAAAGCCTTAAGCAATTAAAGTATTGTTTAGAAACAATTCTAAATAGCAGTAAGTAAAGCCATCATAAAACACTAATAATAAAGACCATACAAAACATACCATAGAATACAACAAATAAAAAGCAATCAATTTATTTGCAGATTAAAAATAAAGCACTACCTTTGCACTCGCAATTCGGGGTGTAGCTCAGCCCGGTTAGAGTACGCGTCTGGGGGGCGTGTGGTCGCTGGTTCGAATCCAGTCACCCCGACTGCTGAAAATCAAGGAGTTAAGATAAACATCTTAACTCCTTTTTTTTGATTCCTACAACAAATCTACAACATTTTGAGCAAAAACCATCAAACAGAAGAAAATTTATAGAAATTAAATAGTTGATTATCAATACGAATCAGATTTCTATAAAAAAAACAGGTGTCTAAAAATTAGACACCTGCTGTATGATTTTTTGACAATAGTCAAACATGTATACACGAAAACGAGAAATAATAATCATGATTAAGCAGTAAGAATTCTTCTGTACGCTCTTGCATAAAAAGAAAAACTTCAAGGCAAATTCTCTGTTTCACACTGTGAAATACAAAAACCACAGTGTGGGATACATATTTCACACTGTGGGATACAAATCCCGCACTGTGAAACAGAGAATTCTTTGAAGCGTTTCAGGAAATATTTTAAAGGATATTGAAAAATATCATGCCTTGACACACTTTATCACCACATGCCGGTCACCATCCAGTGTCGTGGCAAACAAATACACATCTCCTCCTTCTTTCAGTTTCCACTTTTTTCGGAGTTCTGCCACCGAAGTCGGGAAGTTACGTACCGTGAGATTGGCCTTATCCACTCCCTGCAACAACTGTTTCAGTTCTTTCTTCCCGAAACCTGACACCTCCAGCACCCGGAAACGACGCCCCGGAAAATCAACTAATGTATCGGAAGTATAAAGATGACTGTTGGGGTGCAGTTTCTCTACATTATATATAGATGAAACGCTGCGGAAGGCTCCGGCTTTTAGGATGGATGCATTGGGTTCGTACAAGTATGTTTTCAATGTGGGAGTATACGGGCATGTATGTTCTTTCTCCTGTTGGCGGGTGAACAGGAGCTTTTGAACCTTCTGCGATGCAGTGAGGTTGATGCAGTGAATAGGGATTTCTTCAGGTACTAATTCCTTTCCACGCTCTAATACAAGGAGAAGTTCCTTGCATTCGTTGTTGACGGAAACGACGTGGGCGGCTTGTACATGTTTCAAGTCATGCAGTGCAAGGGTAAGGTCCAGCATGGGAGATAACTTAACCAGAACGTGTGACGCTTTCTCAAGCAGTAAATTTTCCAAAGCGGAAACATCAGGCTCACATTCGCTGATAGCTATTGTTTTGCCTCCGTGTCCATCACGCCGGGCGGGGTCTATAAATATCCAGTCTACGGATTCCATCATTTGCAGATAACGGATGCTGTCTTCATGGCAGACCATGACCTGTTTTAAATTTAAAAGCGAAAAGTTATGAGCTGCTATTGTACAGAGTGTTTCCTGCCGCTCCACATAGGCGGATTGTTGGAAGCAGGCAGATAGGAAGGCACAGTCGATGCCAAAACCGCCGGTGAGGTCGGTAAAGGTTGCCGTATCCCGTGTCTGAAACTATTTTGACCTTATAGTTTGCCGTTACTTCCGAGGAGCATTGTTCCATGGAAAGATGTGCCGGGTAAAGAATACCTTCCCGTGCTGCCCAAGCGGGGATTTTTTCTTCTGCTATTTGACGTCCCACAATTTGGATGATAGCGGCAGGTACGTCTACTGTCGGATACTTGTGTGCTTGTAAAGCAAGGTTGCGTACGTTGTCTTTGCGATGCTCCCGGATAAATTGGAGTGTTTCTTCAGTCAGTGTCATGGGCATTGTTTGAGTAACGGTGCAAAGATACGGATAATTGTGATATGATTGAGGAGTTTTGCCAGCAGACAATCGGCAGGAGGTAGACCGGTTGTCTGCTGAGGCTTTATTGAATCAGGGTAAACTCTACAGGTTGCCCATGCTGGCATTCCACACTCAGTTGGGTTGTGCCGGTCCGGTATGTCGTTTTCACTCTTTTGTCGTAAGCAGACACATGCCATTTACCTTTCAGTTCCAACTCTTTTATTATGATACGGCTGG
>ENA-OPWH01000554-OPWH01000554.1-human-gut-metagenome-genome-assembly--contig:-NODE-554-length-28955-cov-3.893529_pt1 | contig 28955 bp, 51 predicted proteins | sample MGYA00241506_ERZ502004 | MGnify/ENA primary metagenome ERZ502004 (study PRJEB25962, sample SAMEA2043049) | human gut metagenome | biome: human gut; feature: human-associated habitat; material: faeces... | reverse complement strand
TAGTTAGAAAATAAATAAAATATCTTATCTCTAAATTAAATTATTTTAATAATATATATTCTTATCTCTAAAATAAATTTTATATTATTATAATAAATATCTCTCTTATCTCTCAAATATATATTTATTTTAATAATATATAAATTAAATATTATTTTAATAATATAAAACCCGCTCGAAAAAAAGTGATGGGAAATTAACCCATCACTCTATGAACAATGTATTCATAATCTTCTACGCCGAGCATTAGAAAACAGTGACGTTCACTTTCTTCTTTCGCCCAATTATGGAAGATAGATTGACGCACAGCGTTGATATTGTTAATATCTACACTGTTCTTCACACAGCTTGCAACTTTGTCCATAAAGATTTCTTTGTTATTCATGTTCTTATCTCCTTATCTCTTAATAATTCCAACATTCAAACTTAGTCCATCTGATTTTATTATGTATTTTCTGTTGCGCTAACAGCTCCAAGAAACAGTTGCCATCTCTCTTATCATCATACGCTCTTGCTTTTTGGCGTACCTCGGTTATATCATCACAGTTGCACAGAAACAACATCTTTCCAGTATAGCTATCAAATAGCTTAAATTTACTATCCAATGGTATGTTAGTATATTTTCCGTAGTACATGTTTAACACCTCTTGTTTGATTACAAGTATATTATACATGATACATAGCTAAATGTCTATATGCAAATTGCACAAATTATAATATCTTTTTGGTCTATTAATAGGACGGTAGTCCGCACATTTTAATATTATCGCAATAATATGATACGTTCTTCTAAGGCGATACATCAATTTTATATTATTTTAATAATAAGTTTTTCTCAGTTTTAGCAGATTCATCATGCTAAATTATTTTAATAATATCATGTGTTATTCTAAGGACGCTTGACCGTTTTCCATTTATTTACTAAAGACTTTTTATCTGTTTTAGCAGATTTGTTCTGCTAAAATTATTTCAATAATATAAAGACCAGATAAAAGGAAAGAGGGTTTCCCCTCTTTACCATTTGAGATTGTGCTCTTTAATCAGCCGCCGAGCTAACATCATATTTACCTCTTTACTGCAAATCGGAAATCCAATGTGGTCGCTCTCAGCGTTGATATAATGTGCATGAGAGCCTGTCTGCCGAATGAATACATATCCATTCTTTGAAAGTAACTTTTGAAAGTCCTTTACACTCCACTGTTTAATCTGTCGTGCCATGTTAAGCACCCCTTTCTTAATTTCTAAGTATATTATATACTATAAAATCAGGTTTGTCAAGTACTTTTAGCGAAAAATCTAAAAATATTTTTTGGTATTAATTGGAAAAGAATCCCGCTCGGATATATAATATATTATTTTAATAATATTGATTATATTATTTAGATAGTATTGATTATATTATTTTAATAATATCAAATGGATAAAAAGAAAAGAGGGCTTTCGCCCTCAGTTCTCATACTTGCTATCCACATATTCCTGATAACGTCTATCAACCATTTCACCGTAATCATCGTCATCATCGGTGATATCTGTATAAGCGGTATAATCGCCGTTGTCCTCGTACAGTTCACACCATACACCATCAATACAAACATCATCAATATATTTGCCGTATGGTCTGCAAACCTCGTTGCCGTCATATACACGGTTAAGTTTGCTTTCCTCAAACCGTTCGTTTTCCTCACACTCGTAATGTGCCATTTCTTTGTACATCATGTTTAACAGCTCCTTTGTTCTTTGTTGATTATATTATACAGGATATTTACTTGTTTGTCAAGTACCTATTTAAATTTTTTCTCTATTAATAATAAACAAAATCCCGCTCGGTTTTTGTGCAATATGACAGTCGATATTATTAAGATAATATCTATATTATATAATTATATTATTTTAATAATATTATCTGTATATAATAAAAAGTGTAAGGATAACACCTTACACTTTTAGATTATTCTCTTTTATCAGTCTACGCGCAACCATAACATTTATACACTTTGAGTTGTTGGGAACGGATATATGTTTACCTTCATCGTTTATCCATATCTCATGGTCTCCGCGTTTGCGTTGTAATGTGTAGCCATTATTCTTTAGAATTATCCGAAATTCTCTTACAGTAAATACTTGTGCTCTCATGCTTAACAGCTCCTTTTCTTTTACTTCTATTATACACGATAGATAGCAGTTTGTCAAGTAGTAAATAAAATCAAATTATTTTAATAATATAAAGTCTGGTAGAAAAAATAGGTGGGGATTTCTCCCCACCATTTTCTTACATATTCTTATTGATTGTCTCGCTGAGTTCCTTCATCAGCGTATCAACCGCGCCCATGTTTTCGGGATGAAGATAAGTATTTACCTTCTTCTTGTATTCCTCGCTGTTCTGGTCGAGGATAGCAACATCAGAGGTCAGGCACTTACCTGCATACAGCTTATGAATATCCGCCTTTACAGCATCAAGGTTAATCTTTTCGGCAATCTTGTAGCTTACCATGATAACAGCTACGTCATCATAGTGTTCGCGCTCTACGGTAGCAACAACAGCCTTTGCAGTGGTAAAAATCTTGTGGTTCATGATTGTGTACCTCCTAAGTACATTGTTTGTTTTTGTACTCTCTCTTGAGTACATACTTATTATAACGCTTATACCGCTACTTGTCAAGCACTAAATGCAAAAAAGTTCAAATATTTTTTTTGGTATTAATAGGAAAAACATCCCGCTTGATACATTCTAAATTATTTTAATAATATCAATTTTATTTACTATATATCTATTTTATATTATTTTAATAATATTATGTTATATTATTTAGATAATTAAAATCAAATTATTTTAATAATATCAATCCTGCACAGCAGGAAAATTTTTCCTATTAATAGAAAAAAAAAGAGACTGTTAGAAAACAGTCTCTTTCAGCATCTGCGGCATCTTGATTTCAGCAATGCCACGGATTTTATCTTCACCGTATTCATGGGTGAGCTTGGAAAGATTTGCAAGCGTTCCGCGCTTTACCTTATCACCAACGGCAATCCATGCACCCAATCCCTGAGACGTTGCAACGCCGTTACCGCAATCCGTCCAGTAGGAAAGATGAAGCATAGGGGTCTTGTAACCCGTGTAAGAATACCCTTCCCGCTCGTTCATATAGGTGAGCTGAGCCTTGATATAATGTTTGTCATCAGTGTTAAGAACCATAGTCGGGTTCTTTTCCTTGTTGAATAACAGGGAACGAATATCGAGCGTCCAACCGTCCGCCATCTTGGAGTTCGCTTTTGCAATCTGTTCCTTAGTCATCATAGCCATAATCAATACCTCTTTCTAAAATGTTTGTTGTTTGAGATTGTCTATCTCTTTTCTATGGTCTTATTATACTCTATATAAGCGTCCTTGTCAATAGATAAATTAAAATTCTTTTCCGTCATTTTATACAAAGAAACACCCGCTCGTTTGTGCAAAATGACGAACACTATCTGTCCAATATTATTTTAATAATATCATTTTAATCATATATTATTTTAATAGTTTAATTTTATATTATTTTAATAATAATGAACATGCGGTCACTATTATTATTTTAATAATATAGTTTATATTATTTTAATAATATCAAATACATATAAAAAAATGGACTGGAATTAAATCCCAGTCCATATCTTTTAGGCGTTCCAGATATTTACAATCTGGATAATCTCATCGTCTGTAATATCATCCGTTCCCATCGTGTTAAACGTAACGTGAAGGGTAGTAAAGCGTGGGGCAAAATAATCGTCTACCTTCCACAGATTACCATCAGAAGTTTTAATGGTAGTAATTGCCCAATCGCGGGAATCATCACCAAAATCAATCGAATAGATTTCAGCGTCCATCGTGCGGGTATTCTTGTTTGTTGCGCTTGCCTGAGAACATGCTACACAGGTCAGCAGTACCATAATAGCGGTCAGTGCGGACAGGAACACAGTTGCAATCTTTTTCATAGTTGTTACCTCTTTCTTTTTGTTCATTGTGGTTTGTGGTTTGTTTTACTTTGTGATTATAGTATACAGGATATGAGCCATTATTGCAATAGGCAAAGTATACAAAAGATAATAAAAATATTATAATTCTTTTGTGCATAATCCCGCTTGCTTTTATGTGCCGATAGAGTTATAATAATAATGTACTCAAAGGGTACGGACATATAAATACTTTCTTTAAGAGATTACCTAACTGGAATGTGCACCCAGTTAGGTTTTCTCTTGTCTATTAATAATATTATTTTAATAATATCAAATCCCGCTCGTCAATATTATTTTAATAATATAATCTGATATTATTTTAATAATATTAATAGTAAGTAAATGGAAAAGAGGGTTTTAACCCTCTTTATCCAATTCCTTGTCAATCTGGTCTCCAATCATCTCGGCAAGTACTTCGTACTTTTCCCATGCGTGCGTGTTCGGATTGTATAAATCCTTGTAACGCTTGCGCACAGCTCGGAACAACGCGCTTGCTTGTTCATTATTCAATTTGAGACTGATTTCAAAGGTCTTTTCCTCGGGATTGTAGTTGGTCATGGTCTTTACTTCCTTTCTTTATTGTATCTATATTATAACCTATAAACGCAAAGAATACAAGTAGCAAATTGCACAAAAGATAAGTTTATTTTTTGTGCAGAATGACTATTGCAAAACATGGGTCAGCATGTTATAATTATAACTGTAATAAGGGAAAAGAACAAAATAACATTTGTTCACTCTCCGTTTCTTTTGGTTATAACTCACTATCCCTTATTACCTTCTTTGTTTGGTGGCAATTAGGACTGTTGAAAAACAGTCCTTTTTGTCATACAGCTTTCAAATTATTTTAATAATATCAGCAGCAGAGGATATACAGCAAAGTAAATTATTTTAATAATATCAGCAGCAGAAAAACCTATATTATTTTAATAATATCAGTAGTAGATAATTGTATTTATATTTCAAATTATTTTAATAATATTATTAATAGAGAAAGAAAAAAAATGGGGATGTTTACCATCCCCATTTATTTACATCATTCCCGCCATAATCAGCAGAGCGAACGCAACGACTACCATTTCTTTACACTCCCATCTTTTACCAGAGGTCTGCTTCTACTTCAATAGCCTGTACTGCAATGCTTTCCTGATTGAATACCTCTTTAAGCTGATTGCAGAACTTCTTTACCTTCACGCCATCAGTAAAGACAAGCTCACAGCACAGGGTTTTTTCGCTTACTTGTGTACCGTCAACGTGCGTATATACGCCGTCAGCAGTCCATACAGTAGCACCGTCAAACATACGAGCGACAAGACCGTTAAACACGTTCTGAGCTTCCTCAGTGGAGATTTCCTGCTTCTTGGTATCCTTGTCATTCAGTCCACAATACAGGCGATAGTTGTAAGTTTTCATAGTTGGTACTTCCTTCCGTTTATCAGTGGTTTGTTTGTCTTTCATTGTCTATATTATAGCCTATATCAAACCATTTGTCAATACCTTTTTGAAAAAATCTTTGTTAGTTTTTTAACAATCTCCGAGCTATCAGAATTAAATTATTTTAATAATATCAATTCTAAAATCGGGGCATGATATTATTTTAATAATATAATTTGAAATTATTAAAATAATAAAAATCAAATTATTTTAATAATATTCACTTCACCGCTTTAGCGTGCTAAAGTGCTAAAACTATTTTAATAATTAAAATTTGGAAAATAAAAACGAGGGTTTGGAAATTACTTCCTCGCCCTCGCTCTCTTGCGCTCCTGCTCTCGCGTGCGCTTGTGCTATACTTTTGCTTATATATATGGTATTAATGCTCTAATACCATCTTATAGTGCTCGATATTGGTGTCGTTTAAGAACTTATTGATAAGTTCCTGCGCGTTAATATAACCTTTTTTGGTATCCTTGTACTGAGAATTTATTGCATAGACTACCTTGTTGTTTACCTTGATGATGAATTTCATTTGTAAGTCCTTCTTTCTTTTGTTTGATTATATTATACACTATATTTTATTACTTGTCAATAGGGTATTCTGAAAAATTATAATTAATACAATGTACAGTTTGTTTACCCTTTACTTTCTTCAAAGTCTTTTTTACTTCCTGCTCAAAAATAGGATTTAATGTTTCACATACATAAGCAATATATTCATTTCGCACTACAAATACTTGATTTAAGTCTAACCAATCTCTACTATTATCTCTATTTGCAAAGATAATACCATATTTATAATCCTTGAATTTAGGCTTGTGAGTATATAGACATACTTTAGTATGCTTCTTAGATTGACTAATAATTACACATGGTCTCTTTTTTAACTTCTTTACTCCGAACTGGTCTGCTAATCTCACAACAGCTACTTTCATTTTTAATATACCTCGCTCCTTAATATGTTGTATTGTTTATCTTTTCTATGATTGTATTATACACTATAATTACTCAAATGTCAATAAGTATTTATATAATTTTTATAATTTATTTTTCCAATATTATTTTAATAATATCACTAATTAATAACACATAATATTATTTTAATAATATCAATTAATACAACAAAAAAGCGGATGCAATACGCACCCGCTCGGAAAAGATATTTACTTGTATCTGTGTCCAAATATCATGACATATGTCTTGTCATCGTCACGGTATACAATATGGTCATTGCATTCGATTGATACCATGTACCGCGCAAAATCGTTGAATGCAATGGGCGTGTCGCCTTCCAGCTTGATTTTTTGATTTTCTACCCACCACGCGCATTCCTGCTTGATTTCTTGTGAATATGCCTTGAATAAGTTCACAAACTCAGCAAGTGTGTATTTGTAGCAACGTAACAATTCCATTTATTCTACCTCAGTCTCAAGTTCTAACAGCATGATGTTAATGGTCTGCGCTTCTGCTTCAATGCGTTCGTAACAATGTACCATCGCTTGCTTAGTATATGGGTCAATATCTTCACACAGACGCTGAGAAAGAATCTGAATGTGTTTGTTCTTCTTGGCGTAAATACCGCGCCACTTGTCGATGTATTCCTGCTTAGTCAAACTGGCTCACCTTCTTAATAAACATATCAGTAATCATATCATACAGCACTTTCCATGCGCGATACCTAGACAGGCAAGGCATATTGTACTTTCTATCAATGTATTCCTCTGCGCTAAACATTGCGTTATCAATGTTAGCAAGAAGATACTGCGGTACATTCTGCCCCTTGTAATTTTCTACAAGAATATCAACTGCCTTGTCTACGAGTTCCTTATACTTGTTATTCATTTTGCACAGCTCCTTTTCTTTTTGTACCTTTATTATATCAGACTGAACGCTATTTGTCAATAAGGTTTTTAATTTTATTATGAATAAATTGTGAACAGATTATTTGAAATTATTTTAATAATTTTCTTCTATTAATAAAAGAAAAGAGGGCGTTTGCCCTCTTAACTCACGGCTCAACTTTGAGAGTAATTACATCGTAGATGTGCTGATACATACTCTCGTTGTAATTGAACTTTACACCGTGCTGAATCTTGCAGTTGCGGCACATATCATTGAGCAGCTTCATGTTCATCTGCATGTTAGGACGCTCAATGTTCAGTTTGGCGTAGTATGCGCGGAGCAGCTTTCTAAATTTCTTGTTAGTCATTTGTATCAGTTCCTTTCCTTTGGTGTAATTATATTATACACTATATTATCTTAAATGTCAAGCGATACAAGTAAAAAAAATAAAAAATATTTTATCTGATATTATTAAAATAATATTAATAGACAAAAAGAAAACGAGCAGGATTACTCCCGCTCGTTTCCAATGAAAGGAAGTGAACTAATGCCTGATGTGGTCTAATTTAATCTACGACCTCAACACGGTCGTAACAGGTCTTAGAAACGCTGTTTACAGTCTTGAGAATGTCACTCATGGTATAACTCATAGCAGAGGTATCTACCTTGTTTACATGGTATCTACGCTCACCCATGCCCTTAGAATTGACGTACATATCACAATGAAGGGCGTTCATCTTGCGGTTCTTCTTGTGTGCCGTGGGGTTCAGTACCATGTGACCAAAGTCAGCGGTTACGGTTCTACCCTCGGCAGAAATGAACTTGCAACGTACACAATGATTACCAATCTCGTTTTCATTTGTCGGAGCACCCATCTTGCGGAGCTTTAGAGTTTTCATTTTGTTGTTCTCCTTGTTTGTTTAATTCAGCATTTCTTAGCTGTTGATTATATTATAGCGTATAGCAAAGAAAATGTCAATACCATTTTGAAAAATAATAAAAAATTTTTGTTCTATTAATAAATCAAAATTATTTTAATAATATAAGTTTGTATCTTTTAATATTATTTTAATAATATTGTCTATTAATAGAAGAAAAGAGAGGGATAAACCCTCTCTTAATCAACGTTCAGATTGCAAACAAATTCTGTTAAGTTCAGTCCTGCATGAGTTACATCAACATAAATAGCATTCGTATACTCCAAAGCGTTATTTTCAGTACCTTTATGGTAGTATGTCTGTGTGCTTTCTACCGAATCAGGATAGATATAAGTCATAACATAATACCCAAAACGAATGAATACAGGCATTGTAACTACAAAAGCTCTCAGCTCTTTCGTTTCGCCATTGAATACCGCCATCACTTTAGGCATTTCGTTTACAGGAATATCATGCGGAATAGCTTTCATAACTTCATTGTACTTCATTGTTCAGTCTCCTATCTTCTTTGTTGTATTAATTATATACTATATTTCGTAGAATGTCAAGAGGGAATTTGAAATTCCCTCTTATAGCGTTGCCATGTGCAATGTTACCGTATTGCAATAGGGGCAAGTGCAACGTTCAATCACTTTCAAAGTCTTGCACATACGCTTGTATTTCCACTCACGATTGCACTTGTTACACTTTACAATATACTTGAACTGTTCTCTATTTGCCTGTATAGTCTGTACAGCGTCATTAGAGATACCTTTGCTCTCATAAGTATCACATCTGTTAATGTCGTACAAATCAGATACCATGTTACCATAGCGTTTCCACAATGCACCATGATTCATACAGCCATCACAAGTATGAATGTATTCATGTGCAATAGTAGACTTGATACCATGTTCAGAACCATTCTCTACAAGATAGCTTGCAATCTGAATGGTGTAAGAACGTTCACCATAGCGTACCTTGCAACGTGTATTGCCAAAGGCACGTTTTAACCGATGAGAAATAGTTACAGGGCAATTCTTTACTGGAATACCTCTGCGTCTCAGAGAAATATAAACCTCATTTACCATAGTGTTAAAGTCTTTCATTAGTTATCAGTTCCTTTCTTTTAGTATGTCTATATTATACACTATATATTTATGTTTGTCTATTAGCATATTGCACAAAAGATAAGAAATAAATTGTGCAACATGTACACTCCCACTCGAACAAAACGTTCTGTCTCACACCAAACGTTTCCGCAACAAGTTGCGAAAATTATTAAAATAATATTCTGATATTATTAAAATAATAATAAATGATATTATTAAAATAATATATTAATAGTAGAAAAAAAAGAGATGGGAATAAATCCCATCTCAAATACCATATCCCCACAGATACATAAAGAACGGCACGAGCAGAAGTGCAGTCCAGAACAGCGCACAGATAACATCAGATAACTTTACAAACATCTTCACGGTTTATTCTCCTTTAAGATTCATACTTTAACAGCAGTTCAGAAACATCATGCAGACGCTGTAAAATGTCTGTCTTTTCTTCCAGTGGCATACATACATCTGACTGAATGTCATTGTATAGAGTGAAAAACAGGTCAGTGTATCCCGCTTCGTAGTTGTGTTCTGTCAGAAAACGCTTTAGTGCAGTCTGTACCATAGTTCATATCTCCTTTACTATTAATAGTATACACTATGTTTTATAGTTTGTCAAGAGGGAAAATTACTTTCCCTCTTTGCTCAATGCCTTGTTCATAGTTGCGCACAGTGCTTTCTTACAACGAGCCTGCACCGTAGACCACTTCTTAATCTTGCCATGATTGAAGTCATCTACAATCTTAGCAGCCTTGGCTTCGCACTTCTGGCACAGCTTGCGCTCAATGTGAATACCACCCATCGGAGCGTAACCAGTGGAAATGATAGCACCGTCAATGCTGTAAAAATCAGCCTTCCAACCGTAGAGGTTGGTTGCAGTGTATGCAAACGGAGAGGTTACAATATTCAGTGTACGCTCTAATTCGCAGTAGCCAACAGAATAGATATTCTGTACCAGATAGTTGTTACGGATTTCCTTCTCAGTCAGATGAAACTTATTCATGATTCATATCTCCTTTGTTTGTTGTATTGGTTTGTTCTTTTCTATGGTCTTATTATACTATATATTTTTAGATATGTCAACACTTATTTTCAAAAAAAGATTGTTAAGTTTTTAACGAGTGAACCCGCTCGTATATTATATTATTTTAATAATACTACCAACTTCGTTGGTGTAATTCCATCCGATATTATTAAAATAATATCGGATGAGAAATATAAATTAATAAAAGAAAAGAGTGGAAATAATTTCCACTCTTAGCAATGTAAAATAATGTCAATTATCGTATAGATAGCCGCCACGATAATAAGGAAATAGAAAATCCTAAACAGGATAATCAATACCTTCCAACACCACATACCAATCTTTTCCATATTAGAATCCCCAATCTTCAAAACATCCTGCCCCATAAAGTTCACCATATTCATCTACGATGATATAATATTCATCATCAACGTTCTGCATTTCGTATAAACGCATACAGTCAAGATATGAATATACATCACCAGTACATTTATATTCTTCTTCTGTACCTGTTGAATATGGGTCAAGCGAATAGATAGAGCCTACTTCAAACATCTTTACCACTCCTTGTTCTTGTGTTTGGTCTTGCGTGTGTACGCCTTATCATTGCCCTTGCATCGTGTAATAGGGTTGATATTCCATACATTACGGAACTTCTTTGCTTCTTTCTTCTTACGGTTCTTTTCAGTCATGTTCGTCCACCTCATTTGTTTTGTTGTATATATTATACCAGAGAAAACAGAGAATGTCAAGTGGGTATTTGAAAAATCTAAAATTTTATTTTTTCGATATTATTAAAATAATAAAAAATCGGGGGCATGGTTTATATTATTAAAATAATATAAAATGGAAAAATGTGGGGCATTAATAGTATACTAAATGAGTATAGGATGTGGTAGAAAATAACAGTGATATTATTTTAATAATATTGCGCGAGGGCGTGTGGAAAAATCTTCCTATTAATAGTAAGAAAAAGGATGGGAGTAAATCCCATCCTAATTTCCATTATCTGTTAGGCAAGCTTGGAGCGATAGAGCGTCTCAACGCTGTTCTTACGCGCCTGTACTGCACTCGCCTTTGCAGAACCCGCACCGATAGAGCTGTTATATACACCGTCTACGGTAGCCTTAGACGTACCAGTATTGTAATAGTACCATACGGTATCATTGAACTTGTCCTGCGATACCTCATCACTGCAAGTGGTGTAGAGATATGCCAGATAGCTCATAGCTACAAAGTGAGTACGCGCCTTGAGGTTACGCAGAATCTTCTTTGCAACCTTCATGTCTGCATCGTCCTCATCCTTGGAGCGCGCTTCTACATAGTGAATGCACTCGTTCAGCATATCCAGTGCAGTATTGAACTCTGCAACCTCATCATCAGTAACTTCTACGTCCTGTACATACGGACGGAATGCACGAGAACCGAAGTCAGGCTCATCCATATACGCCATAGCGTAAATCTGCATAGCAATCTGCTCGTGTGTGAAACGCGCCTTTGCCTTGTCAGTCAGGATATACTGGATAGCTTCATGCTTACCAATGGTCTGGAACTGGTAAATGGACTTTGCCTTTACACGGTTCAGCTCAGTGGCGGTCAGGGGCTTGCCGTTGTTCAGACGGAAGAAGAACTCACGAACCTCATCTGCCGTCATATCCTCGTAGTAGAAGATTTCGAGCATATAGTCCTTGATGGTGTCCTGTGCCCACTCAGGCAGTTCAGAGAACGTCTTTCCTGCGAACTCATATTCTACGCCATCGTCATCATATACGATAGGCATCTTTGCGCTGAGTACAAGGTCATCGTTCAGAAAGTCATACAGGCAGTTAGAACGCTGTTTGCCATCCAGACTGTCATACGTGCCATCCTCGTTCTTGGTCAGATAGAAGGGCGGGATGGTGTAGCCATACAGGATAGAGTGGATGAGAAGGGTTTTCTTCTCAATATCCCACACCTTGTTGCGCTGTACTGCACACTCAAAGTTAATCTGGTCGTTGTCCATCAGGTTTACGAGAGCCTTTACCGAGTTGTTCATGTTGTAGCGTTTCATTTTGCATTTCTCCTTTTGTTTTGTTTTCGGCTTGTTTTGTTGTTCTCTTTACTATGGTTTTATTATACACTATATTGCGGTGAATGTCAAGAGATTTTTTAATTTATTTTCGGCTTATTTTTTCGGCAGGAAGTTCGATTTCTTATTCCTGCTGAGTTTTCGATGACAGTTTCCTGTCAGCGAACGTCATTGCGTAGCAATGTTAGTTTCTCTTGTTTCTTTGTGATTATATTATATCATACCTGTTGTAAATGTCAAGGGGGTTGGAGAAAAAAATTAAATGTATTTTATTGACAATTCCTGCTGAACTTTCGTTTGTTATTATTAAAATAATTTCGGCTAAACTTTCGTTTGTATTTATTATTAAAATAATATTATATATAATTATTAAAATAATATAGATGGTTATTATTAAAATAATATCAGAGAGAAGTAGTATCAGCAAAGCTGATACTATTTTAATAATATAAAAGTAGGGATAAAAATACTCCCCTCTCTTGTTGTTGTGAGAGGGGAGTTAGGTTAGGGGTTAGGGGTTAGTCCTCTGGTTCAAAGTCAGATAACAGACCCATGTGTTCTGAAATGGTATGATAAATATCATACCTACGCTTTGCATCTTTGTATTCTGTCGCTGTAAAGTATCCGTATACATCAGCTTTATCGTAATACATCAAACACATACCACAGGGGTTAAATACTGGTAAATCCGAGTATTCACTTAATTTTGACTTGAAAAATTCATAAGATTCCTTGTTGGTAATCTTAACGTAGTATGCAATTTTATTCCCTTTTGCATAACTTTCAAGCGGAATAAGAATACCATTCTTATCAAACATCATAAGTGTTTGAGAGGTAATATTCGGATTGACGGTTTGTGCATTATCATTGTTGATAATATTAAGCATTGCTTGCATAACATTATGCTCAGCAGTACCAACTGCGAACTCATATTCTTTGCCGTTATCGAGAATGATTTTCATTCAATCCGCTCTCCTTTAACATATGTGTATTAATTGATATATATGATTTATGTTAGAACTTATTTTCTCGTATTACTTTGGCATAAAGATATGCTTTTGCCTTATGTCGAATTTTATCCATTAATAGGTTATCAACTTCAATGCGGTCAATGGACAGCTTCTTTTCCAAAATACGGATATTCGCTCTAATGATATTTTCATCACTCATACCAGTAAAATATGGATTATTACTATTCAGTACTTCAAAATACTGACGGAACATCATTTCACCAGAGTTGCGAATAATTTCTTCCTTCATGTAATGCGTACAACGCATGTTGGTTCACTCCTTTGCTGTATGATACTATTATATCATGTCAAAGCGTAGTTGTCAACGGTATTCTTCTGTCAGAACATAGTTTCTAAACCATTTAGCATCGGTGATATTGCTTGAAATTTGATTGGTACTCCAATGCAACACTTGTGTTACCACAGGACAACCAACCTTAATTTCTTGAACAAATTCCCACCAATATTCCATAGTTTTATTGTGATACACATCATACATTGCGCGTGCAATATTATGCTTCATGTCTTTTGTTAGTGTAGTATTTTTCATATTCGTATTCCTATTCCTGCTTGTTTTTCAGCTTGATTATTTGACAACGTATGGCTCAAAACATTTCCGAATGTCTTGAACGGAGAAAGGAACTCTAATGCGTTCTTCTGATAATACAGTCCATGTATAATCACTCTTACGCACGATTTTATAAACTTGTCCTGCAACAAAAGTTGCGTTGTTACAGGACAGATTAACTTTACAACTGAGATAGATATAGTTTACCATGATTAACCAATCGCCAGAATGTCGTTTACCTTGAGCACAATAGGCTTTTCATCCATCACAGGGTCATTACTCAGTTCGGAAGAAAGAACCATAGGCGCGATAATAGCCTTGTCAACCTTGCGTCCGTTGAGATACCACTCAGTTTCCATATGCGAACCCTTACCAAGATAAGCACGCAGATAAGTGGTTTCTACGCTGTTCTTCGGAGTATGCTTAATAAAATACGGATATTCAGACCACTTGCCCCATGCCAGACCAGAGGAAACGGAGGGCATCGAACCATTCAGACGAGCGTTCTTTACAGTGGAAAGATTCTCATAGTTCACACCAAGACGAACCGTAGCGCGAACACGCTTCTTTACACAGTCCATACAGCCCTTCTTTACCTTTGCGTCACGCTCCCAAAGGATAGAGGTATAAGCACCCTTCTGAATGCCATAAACACGATTGCGTAATGTCGAAAGTTTCATTTTAATTCACTCCTGTTCTTTATTGTGGTTATATTATAGCATGGATATTCTATTAATGCAATGGTCAAAATGTCCAAAGATGGTCATATAATTTGTTGTATATTGTCTGACTGAACCTAATAGCATGTACATACATACTATTGTCTGTATCTTCTGACAAACTATAATCTGCATGCATCTTGTTCAATAAATCATTTAGATAACCTCTAAATTGATACATCTCGTATGGATACAATAAATCATAAGTTGATACAGAAAATTTATCAAAATTATGCTTTATACATTTTGGAAGTTTCTGCTGTTTAAGTGGATGATAAATAATTTCTCTCATCTTGTGAACATCCATATTATTCCATCCCTTCTGGATAATATCTATCCATATATATTTTTATATTATCGTCAGTACAAAAAGTATTTTTGTTTTCTCTAAACCATTTTCTCGCAAAAAATTCTGACGGTCTCGGGACATAACCATTCAAGCGTGCATCAATCGCAGTATATGATTGAATAATGTTCTTCTCAGGAATGTTGTCATACATTGTCATAATTTTTGTCATATATGGTGTAGCATGAGACCACTGCCATAAATCTTTTTTGTTCATAATAATACAAAGATATTTAGAAATTTCGCCTTTAAGAAACTTCGGAATGCGTTGCTGTTTCATAAGTTATACCACCTTTCGACTACAAGCATAACATAGAATATCTTATTTGTCAAGAGGTGGCTTGAATTTTTCTTCTTATTTTTATTGATACTATTTTAATAATGTTGTTTTGTAATTGTCCTGATATTATTAAAATAATATTCTATTAATAAAGAAAGGAGTGGAAATTTATTCCACTCCTTGATATTCTTTACTCGTGGTCGCAATCATCGCAACAGCACTCACAGGGGCAACACTCCTTGCCACTGCTGTTCTTATTCAGCACAGACATAGCAACAGCCATATCATAATAGAACTTATTGATACGCTTCTCAAGACCACGATGATAGTTTGCAAGGCACTTTTCCTTTGCCAGACGCTTACCTTCTTCTTCATCCCAAGTGTCACCATGACGAAGGGTAACAGTGCCAGAATACTTATTTGCCATAAGTAGCTTGTTCGAGTAGTAATCCACAGGAACACCAGTACGCATGAGTTCCTTTGCAATCATCTTTACGGCATCCATCTGAGTGCCCTCAAGAAATGCCATTACAGTCTGCTTATCCTTATTGACCACGTACTTCATCATAATTTTTAGTCTCCTTTTGTTTTGAAGTGATTATATTATAACATACAAGATGTTACTTGTCAAGAGAAATTATGTTCTTCTGCAAATTTTTTAATTGCTTCTTTATAGCTCTCATGCTCAGCAATAGCTTCTTCAAGCAGTGCGTTATATTTCTGTTTGTAAGACGCAAAATCATACATATCACGTTTGCGCAGATACATACAGATTTTATTATTAATAGGACGTTCCATTTCTTTTAGCATTGCCTTGAGCGTCTCCTGGTCGGTCATGTCAAAACTATATGCACACAACTTTCCGGCAGGGAATGTAAAAGTAATGGACGGTTCACCGTCATATTTAAGCTGTCTATTAGATGAATAATAGAAAGTACCAGTTTTGGTTTGACGGATTTCCTTTTCTTGAATCACATAATCAAAGTCAGTGATTAGTGTATCTTTGTGGAAAAACTTCTTCATTGTAATGAACTTTACTTTCTTAGTCATAGACGTACCTCACATCAATCAAATTTACAATGCTGTATTTTCATTGTGCTCCCAGTATAACATAGAAAGTTTTACATGTCAAGACTTTGTTTTATTTTCTACAAAAATTTTTGTTTTTTCAAAAATGGTATTGACAATGCGCTATCGTTACTATATAATATGAAGCGTAAACAAAACAACACAAAGGAGAATAATCACATGAGTTTCAATCTATTCACTTACGGCACACTTCTGCAAGGCAATCCGAATGACTTCTATCTTTCTACATCTAAATATGTAGGCGATGGAAAGCTGAATGGTATCAAGCTGTTTGACTATATTAATAGTCAGACACTGCAATCCCTTTACCCTGTTGCACTTGAAGCTGAAAACGGCTCAGAACTGCTCGGTGAAGTGTATGAAGTTCCTGACGCAATGTTGCCTTATCTTGAAAAGCTCGAAGGTACTCCCACCTTATATACACGCGAGACACGCGAAGTAACACTTGCGGACGGTTCAACCGTACAGTGTTTCGTTTATATCGGCAATCCATCTACATGGAAGAATGTGGATATGCTTATTGATTACCCGATGGAACATAAGTATGTACAGTATCAGTACGAGCTTGCAGAATAAATTTTAAGAATTTTCAAAAAAGGTATTGACATATGAGATTTTCTATGTTATACTGTAAGCACAATAAAACAAAACAACAAAACAACCTGTAAAGGAGAACTTATTATGAACGAAAACGAAAAGGTAGTTTGCTCTGTATGTGGCAAGGAACTCAAAATGGAAGATGCTTATTATGACCCTGATGGTGGTTATATCTGCGAAGAATGCCACGCCACGAACGTTTCTGTATGTGATGATTGCCAGTGTGAGTACTGGAATCATGAAATGACAGAGATTGCAGACCGTGATGATTATCACGTTTGTGTTGACTGTCTGCCCTCTTACTACCAGTGCCCTGATTGTGGTAGATATTTTACCAGTCTGTATGATGGTGACGGTGGCGAATACTGCCGTGAATGTGTAGAAAACCACCCCCTGCCGTTGGTTGACCGCGATAACCCGATTGTTGATTATCATAACCATCATTCTCGTGACCCGATTTTCTTCAAGACTGACGCAGATGTAGAGATGCCTTATCTCGGCATTGAGCTTGAGGTTGATACTCGTGATGGCTATCCTGATAACGATGCTATTGCGTGCGACATTCTTGACGTAATGCCTGAGAACTTCATCTACTTTGAATCTGATGGTTCTCTGGATAACGGTTTTGAGAATATCACTCAGCCTGCAACTCTTGCATATCATGAGAGTATCGAGAGCAACTACAAGAAGATGTTCACCCGCATTCGCCGTGGTGGTCTGCGTTCTCACCAGACTAAGACCTGTGGTCTGCACGTTCACTTTAACCGCAACTTCTTTACTCCTGACGAGGAAGAAGCATGTGTAGCTCGTCTGCTTTACATGGTAGAGAACTTCTGGGATGACATTGCCGTATTCTCTCGCCGTTCTCGTGAAACGATTGAGCGTTGGGCGAATAAGTACAATGATGACCCTGCAAAGGTTGCCAAGAACTGGAAGGATGGTTCTTTCTGCTATGAGCGTTATCATGCAGTAAACCTCACCAATCGTAACACGATTGAGTTCCGTATGTTCCGTGGCACTTTGAAGTACAACACCTTTATTGCTACGTTGCAGTTCTGCCAGAACCTCATCATGACTGCAAAGACAAAGAGTGTTGCAGATATTCAGTCCATGCAGTTTACGGACTTGATTAACACTCCTGAACTTGAACAGTATTGGGAAGAAGCACAGGAGCGCAAAAAGCCCAAGACTGTAAACACCGAAGTTGTCAGCGGTGATGATGTAGCAGATTCTGACATTGATTAAAAGTATAAGGGCGGTGATACCGCCCTTTTCTTTTTCTATTAATAATAGAAACTATTTTAATAATATTATTTATGATATTATAATTCTTATTATTTTAATAATTTTTGCAATCAGATAATTTAACTTCCAGAATTTGCTATCAAAAAGAGACCAATAATTATTTTAACTTTTGTGCATTTTGCATATTGCCTATTAATAGATGATTGTGTTATACTATGTGTACACTAAGAAAGGAGTGTATAACAAATGGCGAAAGAAAAAACGATTAACCTTTCCGACCTTCAAGTACGTTTTGAAGATTTTATGCTCAAGTTGGGAGCAGAACCGCGACTACAATATTATGGTAGTAACTTTGATGACCTGTATATCATGATTCAAATTGAACACGATGGTGTAAACGATATTGCACTCATTGATTTCTTTACTGATGTTGTTGATATGCGCATCTATGATGAGTACAAGTTCCTTGTCGCTGACCATTTCAAGATTGATATGGACTTGTTTATGAATGCTATTTCAAACCTAAACACATACAGCATTCAGATTAATAAGCTTCTTACCGAAGGGAGTGTAAGCACAGATGACTAATGCAGATATGTCGAAACTGGAAACTTTAATGCGCACGCTGTTTCCATATTCAAATCTGTTCGTAAACGTTGTTTGGGATAGTGAAAGTGGTCACTGCTTACATTATCTGGATAGGAATAACAGGATTGAATGCACTGTATGCGATAATGGTGATACAGATATCACTGTAACTGATACGCATTGTCAGCATGTCAAGTATTCAGAAGTTATTTCTGGTGATTGGCGTGCAGTTATGGACAAGATTATCAGTGTTGCAGAACAGGTTGGCGTTCAGAGCGTATTTTACCAGTAAAGGGGTGTTCTTATGACTTGTGCAGTAGATAGTAAGCAGATTGCAGACCTCATTCGTAATGTGGTAGGCAATGATAAGTGGCGTGTTGTACGCATTACAAATAATATTGCCTATGGTTCAAAGGCAATTTGCCTAATTAAGTATGTAGAAAGTCTGGAATCTACTTACTGGGCGAGAGTGGAAGTAACTGACAAATGTAATGGTAGAGTATTTTACTACCATGTAAACGAACTGAATTTTGTAGATTTTGAATTTGGCAATACATTTGATGACATCGAAGGGATTTCTGACGAACTAAATCTTCTCTGTTGTTAAAATTTCTCTTGACAAATATCTAAAGATACAGTATAATATAATCAAACAAAAAAACAACAATATAAAGGAGAATTAAGTATGTGTATTGCAATCGTATCACCCGCAGGAGTAAAGTGCCCTACTCTGGACACTCTCAAGACTTGCTTTATGAATAACGATGATGGTGCAGGATGGGCATACCCTCTGCCGAATGGTAGAGGGGTAAAAATCATGAAGGGCTTCATGACTTGGAAGGATTTTGAAAACGCATGGACAGAGTTTGGTAAGCATTATGATACCGAAGCTCTCCCTCTGTTAATTCATTTTAGAATTAGCACAGGCGCGGGTGTTGTACCTTCTATGACGCATCCGTTCCCTATCAACTATGATGATGGTGCTTTGCAGAAGATTACCTATGTATCCGATTATGCCGTTATTCACAATGGCATTATCAGTTGTGTAGGCTACAATGAGCGTCCGAAGCATCTTTCTGATACTGCTGTATTCTGTAAAGAATATCTTCCTCTGATGGTTAAAATGTCTCCTGATTGGCTTCACCATGATGAGACTATGCAACTTATTCATAAGATGATTGACAGTAAGATGGCAATCATGGATAAGACTGGTTTTATTAATATGACCGAAGGTTTTGAGGAATGGGAAGGTAACTTCTATTCCAATACTACCTATAAGGAAAACCGTTATCGTTCTTCTAAGTATCGTGCTCCGCAGAATTGGTATCATAGCTATGATGATGACGATGATTATTATGGTTACGGTGACGACAGTTGTTATAGCAGTGGCATCCACCACTACACTTTCAATCGCAACTCTGATACTGTTGTAAGCGGTAACAACACTGATAATGACATTTACGACTTTACACATTTTGACAGTGATTACAATGACACTGAGCGCGGTCTGATGGCTGTAAAGTCTGGATGGACTATTTCTTGTGATGGTATGGATTACCACATGGATAGTCAGGAAGAAGCAGACAATTATTTTATTGACCGTAAGCGTAACGTATGGGAGCGCACCGCTGAACGTGTGCGTGATGAAGCAACAGGCGAAATGATGGACAAGACCCTTGGCTATACGCTTGTTGGTGAAGAAGGGCATATTTACGACAGTAACGGTCAGGAACAGGCATGGAACTGCTCTGTGCGTGTAGATACCACTATGTTTGAAGATTGATTGAGAGGGGTATAATCCCCTCTCTCATAAAGGAGAACGCAAAGCATGACTTATAGAACGAATAGAGAGGGTGTTATTACTTCCGTATCAAGTGGTCGTGAATTGATTGGAAGTAAGATTAAGTCTGACCTACATCTGTTAGATTGGGTTATGATTAAACGCCCTAACCGTAGTAGAGAACCTAAGTATGGTCTTTATGGCGGTAAGCTGACACGACATTCAGAAGCAGATGAACAAAACAAGGTTATTATCAGAACTGTTAAGGATGAAGAAATTCTGCCTATTTCTGACATTGTACCTATCGAAGCGTCTGATACTCTGGTACACCATTTTGTGAACGCTATCAATAATTTACTGCCAACTGCACAGTATAGCGGTTATATGCTGAGCGTTGTAAAGTTTTATTTGAACTTTGTTAATTGGCGTTATCCCGAACTGTCTGAAACGCTCCGCGTTCCTGTATGCTCTGAGTGTGGAGCACCATTCCCCAATAGAACGCTCAACGGTACGCTCATTTGCGATGAGTGCTACAATAATAGATTTACTCGCTGTGACCGTTGCGGACGCACTGTGGCGCGTTCTGAGACGATTAACGGCTGTTGTGAAGATTGCGCACTGCATCATTGGATTACTCAGTACCATAGAGATACGCCACCACTTGACTTCTTTGGCGATACTCATAATAACGCAGTACCATATCTTGGTGTTGAGTTAGAGGTTGCTTATGGTGGAGAGAGTAGCGACACCGTTCGCCAGATTCTTCCTCTTATTAATAGCAGAGAACGTCTGTTCATGTACTGTTCTCACGATAGCAGTCTTGAGGATGGTTTTGAAAACATTACTCAGCCTGCAACACTGGAATATCATGAAAGCATTGAAGATAAATACAAGGCAGTATTCCATAAACTGCGTGAACTTGATTATCTCTCTCATGATACGCCTTGTTGTGGTATGCACGTTCACTTTAACCGTAACTTCTATGCGCATAATCGTGAGGAAAGCTGTATTGCGCGACTTTGTTTCATGTTTGAACACTTCTGGAAGGAACTGCTATTGTTCTCTCGCCGTGTCAATAAGAAGATGAGATATTGTCGTAAAATCAATCTGCCTGTCAATGAATTTATCAGACGTTCTAACCGTTCGTCTGGACATGATTGGCATTATTATGCGCTGAACCTTTCAAACGAGGACACGATTGAATTTCGTATCTTCCGTGGTACTCTGAATATCAATACGTTCATTGCAACTCTTGAACTGGTAAACAACATGGTTGTTTATAGTCGAGATAAGTCGAACGAAGAAATTCAGCATATGCGTTTTGAAGAACTTCTCACGACTGATAGACTACGTGAGTATTGGGATAAGGTTACACACGTTGACAAGGAAATGTAAGAATTAGACTGGGTATTATTCCCAGTCTTTTCTTCTATTAATAGATACTATTAAAATAATATAATAATATATATTATAATATTATTAAAATAATTTGATGCTATGTATTAATAGATATTATTTTAATAATATTATAATAAAATAATTACAAAAATAATAATGCAAAGTGTTGACATTTTCTTTGGCATATGTTATACTACATACATCAAGTGAAGGAGTGAATAAAAATGTTAAAACGTAAAGATGGTAAGGAAATAAAGCCCGATACTTTCATCTATACTTTATCAACATTTAAGTTGGTAGAGCATAATGCTGATACGGATGAAGAATGTATTTATATTCGTGTCACTATTGCAAACGAACGTGTATTTTTTATAAGTATTTGTGAAGATGGTCAGTATGGTTTCTGTCAGTTTGCTACATATCAAACGTTTCGTACAGCATTTAACGACACTTGCACCGCCTATGAGTGTGAAGTGGACAACATTGATGTAGAGTATCATTAAAATTCTTCTTGACATTCTCTTTAGTATGTGATATAATCAATACATACTAAAGAGAGGTGGTCAAGATTGAACCGAGAACAGATACTTAATGTCATTAATACAATAGCAAAGCATGATGAGTTTTATGCTCGTCTAAGAGATAATCTTTCAGATTTACAAGTAATTGATAATGGTGCATATGAAGAACTCATGCAGACGTATGAGAAAATGCGATTTACCGATGTACTTGATTTACGAAAATATCTTGAAAGATAAAAAATCTCTTGACAAATGAACCAAAGTGTGTTAATATTAATACACAAACAAAAACAAAAGGAGTTACAAAATCATGAAAAAGGTAACGTGCGTATATCTCAATGAGGAAGATATTGAGAACGCTTTCAAGAAGAAGGGTTTTGACGTAGCAGTAGACGCTGATATGGGCGTGCTTAATGTCTTTTGTTCTGGCAATAAGGCAATGCGCGAGAAGTTCGACAACGAATGTGACGATGTTGAAGCAGTGCTCAGTGAATACCTTGGTGAAGATGTATTCTCTATCGTTACTCGTGATGGAGACCAATGGTTTCCTGCCGACTTCATTGCATTTCTGAAATAAATTTGAAAATAACACTTGACATTTCAAATGTTTTGTGTTATAATATAAATGTGGTTGACATATAACCTCCTGTTACAATTTGTTGTGCTCCCGAATGATATTGCCGTATCTTCCAGTTTTGGAGTAGGGAGCATAATAAATTAAAAAACAAAAAATGTCCATTGCTTGTGCAATGACATTTCCTCAAAAATATTTTCAATATTTTTTCGTAAATCCTCTTGACAAACACAGTCAAGTGTGATATAATAAGAATATAATCAGTTGGGAAACAACAAAATGATTATATTGGCAAGTTCTCCTTTCTGACGAGAGGGTGAGATGATATCAATCCCTCTCAAAATATTAAAACTTGCTTATTTTATATGGGCGCGTGATGGAAGTGCATACATCTTAGTCCCAAAAACTAAGGCTCGAAAGAGATTGTGGGGTCGAACCCACCGCGCCTACCATATGGGGGATTGATGTAATTTAGTAGCCATGCAGAACTTAAAATTCTGTGCCGTAACGGCGTGCGGGCGCGCATCCCGCATCCCCTACCATTAAGGAATCACACCTTAATAAAATATATTATAATCTTCACATCCGTTACCATATATATTATGGTTAGATGAATAAAGACGGATATTATATTGGCTGATGGTGTAAGAGGGAACACGCTTTGCAAAGGCAAGTGAGTTACAGGTTCAAGTCCTGTTCAGTCAAATATAGGTAACGAATTTCATACTGACAATGTCGGGCTTGGCAGTCGTAGTTGTACGACCCGAGGTACAATTGGCAATTTCTGTAAACGCATGGTGCGTAAACGGATGTGTGGGGAAATTCAGGTGCTTGAGTTGATAAGGTTTGTAGAGCATAATCATTAAAAATACTACTTGACAGCAACATAATGTTGTGATATAATGTTTAAGTAAACAAAAGGAGATGATAAAATGTTTAAGTATGATAAGTCGGTAGACTTTGAGGAATGGTGCTACTCGCAGTGCTATTCTAAGAAGCATTCGACAAAGTAAGCATTGAGGGCAATATGTCCTCGCTACATGGCGTAATAGTTTAGCGGTAAAACAGCGGATTTATAACCCGTATTAGCTCTAGATGGGGGCACGTCCCAAGTTCAAATCTTGGTTACGCCACCAAATAAAATATAATAATAAGGGATGATGCTTATGGATGACATAATAATAACTCCTGATATATGGAGAGATATACCTAATCTTGAAGGTTATCAGGTAAATTGTTGCGGAATAGTACGTTCGATAGATAGATATGTTAAATATCCTGATGGACATTTACAATTCTTTCGTGGAAAAACAAACTTACATCAAACAACTAATCCACAAGGATATAAGTTTGTTAAGATTCATGATAAAACAATATATGTCCATATACTTGTTGCATTATGTTTTGTTGATGGTTGGTTTGAAGGAGCAGAAGTTGACCACAAAGATTTAGATAAATCAAACAACTATTACACTAATCTTGAATGGGTCACTCATGTCGAAAATCAACGCAGACAACGTATTGCACATGGTACTGTAAGGAAAGTAGCGTATTGTGAAAAGTGTGGTAAACAGTTATCAAGTTATAACAGTAAAACCTCATTATGTATAAAATGCCTTAATCAAGAAAAGGTAAAACATATACATTATAATCGAAATACTAATAATCAAACACAGATACCACCACAAGAATTTATCTTGCAATTATTATTAGAACATAAAGGCAACTTTGAAAAGGTTGGTAGAATATTTAATGTATCTAGTAATGCAGTAAGACATTGGTGCAAACGTTATAATATGCCTTTTCATTCAAAAGACTATGCACCAGAAAAACCAGTAAAAGAAAAGTATATTCGACAACCTGTTCCAGTTAAGCAAATTGATAAACAGTCATTACAAGTTGTAAAAATTTGGGATGATTATTTAGACGCTCAAAAAGAACTTGGGTTAAACCATATTAAAGAAATTATTGAAAAACGCTCACATAGAAAATCCGAAGGTGGATATTTATGGGAATTAGCCTAAATTAAATAATATTCATCTTATATTATATTGCTTGAAAGTTACACTGTACAATGCACCTCCTTTCAATATTTGTTGTATTGTCTTTCTATATTTTGTTCATGGTTTGTATTGGTTCATTTTTCACCCGCATTCTGTTGTACAGTGTAACTTCCATATGCCTTGTTGATGTAACAGTAACATGCACATAACCTGTGAACTGTTGGTGCAACTCCAACACAAGGCAATTGCTGACGTTATAACGTAAAAAACATAAAGCTGAAACCTAACTGCTTTATGCTCCATATTGCGCATATGGATGAACAACAAAATAGGTCGTTCCGTACTAATTACAATTCACTATTAGTGAATGCTCCAACGTTATGTAATTAGTAGTAATAAGCGATAAGACATAACTTCACGCGACTTGTACGGACAAGTAAACAAAATATGTGACTGATAATCAATAAGATTATACAAAGGGTATGAGAGTTAGGCAATAGACCCATCGTGCAGTGATAGCCTATTCTGCACATACTAAATAATTCATGCTTAATAACATTCATATATGACTAATAATGAGGTAATTATTATGACTTAGCAAAAATAAATATTATTTTGTGTTGATTAGATTATTTTATATTTATGAGATTATTTTAATGTATTTTATACTAACTACCAATTTATAATTTGACGATGGTGGTGGTAGTTAGTATTGTTTAACGGTATTCGTCTAATGGGAAGGACGCCCACCTTTATATTTAATGATGGTTGTGATGATTAATATTAGGGAGACAGAGGTTCAAGTCCTCTATACTGTTAAACTTTATATGGGTCATTAATTCAAAAGCAGAATAGCAGACTTTTAATCTGTCTAAGACGGAGCGTTACCGTCATGACCCACCATACAATGTTGGGAGTTAGCACTCGTAAGAGTAATAACTCAAATATTAACCGTATCTGTGTTCCATTCCACAGGTGCGGTTTTTATTTTCCTCCTATTAATATTATTTTAATAATATCATTGTCTATTAATAGAAATTATTTTAATAATATAAATACATATAATATACAAATTATTTTAATAATATCCCATTCCACAAAATGTAAAAATAAAATTCAAGCTAAACACAAAATACCTCTTGACATATCACCTTTTATATGTTATACTATGTATACAAAATAAAGAAGGAAGTAGAACATATGAAAAACCAATACATTCCGAAAAAATTAAAGATGACAATAATTCTCAATGCAATGTATCAAATATATCGTACATTTATTACGAGTAGTACCATAAAAATGCTTGAACAGGTAGGCAAAGCATTGATGCCAAGTGTTGAAGTGACAAAATTCGACAAATTATTCATATGTTATCAGAATACTGTATTTAACATTATGAATGCAAATGACAATTGGACAATATACATATCTTATATTGTTGCCTATGCCGATACGCATAACATTAAGCTATATTCTCGTGAAGATTTGCGTCTGTGAGGGAAATAATTATGAAAAACCAGTACATTCCGAAAAAAATCAAGATGACAATTATTATAAATGCAATGTATCAGAGAAATAGTGCATTTGTATCATATGCTTGTTCTGAAACGCTTGAACGTATAGGTAGAGTATTGATGCCGAATGTTGATGTAACAAAATTCAGTGAGTTATGTAAATGGTATCATCAAACTGTACTTAATATTATACGTCTGCATGGCGATTATATGATAAGATTATCTTACATTGTTGCCTATGCCAATCAGTATAACATCAAATTATACTCTCGTGAATATTTCCGTTTTTGAGGTGACAAAACAATGAAAAACGAACATATGTATAAGAAACTGAAATATGAATTGACACTGAGCTACCTGTACAATATAAGCAAGTACCATAGACCATATAAACAGACTATATGGAACATTTGTAAGTATTTTAACGTTGATTTTAATATGCAGCGGTGTAATACAATCACAAATTTTGGCTATATCTTTTATATGAGATTGCGTAGAGATACACAGTATCTGTTTCTCAATGACGTAATGTTTATGGATTATGCCAACGCTCATAATCTTAGACTTTATAATGCAGAAACACACAAACCTGTCAACTCTGTGCAATATACAACATTTCGATATAAACCATAATCAAACTAAATTGCAAATAAGTATTGACATATAACAACTAATGTGCTATTCTATAAATACAAAATAAAGACGGAGTGACAAAGATGAAAAATGAACATCTGCATAAAAAGCTGAAACACGAATTGACACTTAGCTATCTGTACAACAAAAACAAGTATTATGGCATATGGAGACAGATGGCATGGAATCTGTGCAAGTGTTTTAACGTTGAATTTACTAATCAACTGTACATTGTAATACAAAACCTTTCACAGCACTTAGTCAGGGAAATGCACATAAGAACAGCTTATTCGAGTCGCACTGACGAGGTGTTCATTGATTATGCAAATGCTCATAATTTTAGACTTTATGATGCAAAAACGCATGAACTTGTCAATCCTGTGTGATATACAACTTTTCAATACAAAATATATTCACACTAAAATTCAAGCAGGAAACAAGCTGAAAAGGGAGTTGTATGAAGAATAAATATTTGACAAAGCAACAGAAAAATGATATTGCAATCAGCATTCTGTATGACTGGGCTTTAGAGGGTAGACGAGAATATCCATCAATGCTTACTGTTGGTTCTCGCCTTAGTGTAGGATTTACAAGTCAATTTGATACGTTCAGTATGTATGCAATACTTTTACAATTGCGAACCATGATGGGCGATATTGAGTATAAATATGTGTTGTCAACTTATACACATATATGTCCTGTCTATGTTAAATCATATGCAGAAGAACATGGTTTCCATATTTCCTCAATGAAGGTGATTACGCCATGAAGAAACAAAAAATGACAAAATATGAGAAACGTCTCATCATAACAAATATCTATCATCATGTATTAATCGAATACAATAAGCCAGAGAGTAGATATTATGGTTATGATGTGATAGCAAGCGAATATATACACAAACATTTACCATTCTATCGCACACATACACTGTTAGACTTAACATGGGATTGGATGATAAAGACATTTAATGGTGGTCTATTTCACCCATTAGAACGTCATCCATTAGATGTTATTGATAAATGCAATCAATATGGTATCAATCTTGATGATATAAAAAATCTTCAAGGTTATATAAATTAATACTAAAGGAGAAATCTCAAATGAAAATTGTAATGTCAAATGGTGCTGAATACACTCTACCAAACGAGAATGGTATTGAGACGCTCATGACCAGTGTTCTAAAGCATTATGGTTATACTGAGACTAAGACCGACACTGCAAAGATTGAAAACGAAAATACAGTATCAGCTATTGGTGGTAATTCTAAGCGTCAGTTTGCATTCTTCAATGCAGAAGGTGATGATATTACCGAAGAAGTTTTCGGCAACTCTGAGCGTCCACGCATTAAGGCTATCTATGTATCTCAGTATGACGCTGATATGTGGAACTATATTGGAGCTATCGTACCGAGCTTTACCTCTGATAGCACTCAGGGTGTAATCTCTGGCGGTCTGTATGTATGGCTAAGTGACCACGGCGTATGGGAACTTATGAATTCAAAGTATATTAAATATTTTGAATACGCGGCAAAGACTTACGATTGCACTGTAAACGCTCTGCATTACCTAAAGACAGAGCACAACACTGACGCACTTGCACAGGCAGACAACTACTATGGAGAATCCCTTCTCTCCTAACTAATCCCTCCTACTCCCCTCTCACAACAACAAGAGAGGGGAGTATTTTTATCCCTA
>ENA-OPWH01000553-OPWH01000553.1-human-gut-metagenome-genome-assembly--contig:-NODE-553-length-28973-cov-3.303894_pt1 | contig 28973 bp, 21 predicted proteins | sample MGYA00241506_ERZ502004 | MGnify/ENA primary metagenome ERZ502004 (study PRJEB25962, sample SAMEA2043049) | human gut metagenome | biome: human gut; feature: human-associated habitat; material: faeces... | reverse complement strand
ACGGTAACTTCTGGTGTTCTATTCTTTTTGAGTATGAAGAAGAAATCGTTCCTGTAATTTGGTTTGGGTTATTAATCGCTCCATACATGGATAAAGGATTACTATATGCCCTACCCAATTTAAATGAAGCCATATCCCATCCATTTCAAATCCAATGGACAAATAATACTTTAAAATCAATAGGTCTATGTTTACTAACGTATGGAATTACAGTTGGCATCTATTTATCTTCCTCCAAAAACTATCGAAGGAATGAAGAATATGGATCCGCTAGATGGGCAAATCCTTTTCGGGTATGTAAGAAATATGCCAATAAGAATTACTTATTGAATAAAGTCTTTTCTCAAAATGTAAGAATGGATTTAAATGGCAAAAAACATCGTAGAAACTTAAATACACTAGTTATTGGTGGCTCTGGTGCCGGCAAAACAAGATTTTATGCCAAGCCAAACATCATGCAATGTAATACAAGTTTTGTCGTACTGGATCCAAAAGGTGAAATTATTCGTAGTGTTGGATATCTATTGGAAGAAAATGGATACGAAGTAAAGGTCATTGATTTAATCGATATGTCTAAATCATTGGGATATAATCCATTTCATTATATTCAAAGTGACAAGGATGTATTGAAATTGATTACGAATCTAATTCGTAATACAACTCCAAAAGGATCTTCGACAAATGATCCATTTTGGGAAAAAAGTGAAACAGCACTATTGGAAGCACTGATGTTGTATCTATACCATTATGCTCCAGAAGATGAGCAGAACTTTACTATGGTTATGGAAATGCTGAATTATGCAGAAGTTAAAGAAGATGAAGAAGACTACGAAAGTCCTTTGGATGAATTGTTTAAAAGACTGGAAATGATAAATTCAAATTCATTAGCTTTAAAACAATACAAAATATATAAACAGGCAGCAGGCAAAACCGCTAAATCGATTCTGATTTCAGTGGGTGTAAGACTTGCTGCTTTTAATTTGGAAGAACTTGCATCATTAACCAAATATGACGAGATGGAATTAGAACAGATTGGAGAAAGAAAAACAGCTTTATTTGCGATTATTCCAGACAACGATTCCACATTCAATTTTGTAGTTGGAATGTTGTACACCCAGTTATTTCAAATGTTGTATTACCAGGCAGATTATGTACATGGTGGAGAACTTCCTGTACCCGTACATTTCTTAATGGATGAATTTGCCAATGTTGCTTTACCAGATGAATTTGATAAATTACTTTCAACCATGCGGTCAAGACAGATCTTTGTATCCATTATTTTACAGAACCTGGCTCAGATCAAAGCGTTATACAAAGATAGCTGGGAATCCATTTTAGGTAACTGTGATGAAACGTATTACCTAGGTGGTAATGAACAAAGTACACATAAATACATCAGTGAATTGCTGGGAAAAGAAACATTGGATACAAATACGTATGGCAAATCTGAAGGAAGAAGTGGTAATTATTCTACAAATTATCAACAGACAGGAAGAGAGCTATTAACCGCAGATGAAGTTCGATTGTTGGATAACAACTATGGACTTCTTTTTATTAAGGGAGAACGCCCTGTCAAAGATAAAAAATATGATTTGTTTAAACATCCAAATATCAAACAAACATTGGATGGTGGACGTGAGCCTTATATTCATGGCCAAGCTTATCATTTCATTGATGACTGGCAAAATATTCTTCTTACAGATAATGAATATGAATTGCTAGATGCACAAGAAACTGAAAACTATTTAAAGGAGATTGAAGAAAATGAAGAAAGTAAAAACAATTAGAAAAGCATTACTCTTTGCCTATATGGCATTAGTACTTATCACAAACTTTGCAACACCTATCTATGCAGCCAATGATCCAGTTACTGTTGTCAATAACTTCAGTGATTTTATGTTTGGACTCATTCGAGCTATTGGCATGATTCTATTAGGTTTTGGAATTGTACAGGTTGGTTTATCTTTAAAAAGCCATGATCCAAGTCAAAGAGCCAATGGATTTATGACAGTAGCTGGTGGAATTATTATTACGTTTGCGAAAGAAATCTTAAATATTATTGTAGGTTAATGTATGGATGGAATCATCGATAACCTAACAAGTGCAATCAATACCTGGAATTCTAAACTGGCTGAAATATGGTTGTTGCTCACTGAATCACCAGAGTCATTTAAAGGTGGTGATATATGGAAAATCATTGTAAAAGTACATGAAGGCTTACAAGCTATTGGACTTGCCCTTCTTGTACTTTTCTTTGTATGGGGATTGATACGAACTTGTACAAGCTGGCAAGATGTTAAACGTCCTGAACAAGCTTTCAAATTATTTCTAAGATTTATCATCGCAAGAACTTTAGTACTTTATGGAATGGAACTTATGACGAAAATATTTGAAATCGTGCAAGGAATTATCCAATCTATTACAGAAACTGTAGGACTTGGAGTATCTAACGAAACAGTGATTCCACAAGAAATTGTAGATGCAGTAAGTAATACGGGATTTCTAGAATCTATTCCATTATGGGCAGTAACCTTACTAGGATCTATATTTATCACAATATTATCTTTCGTGATGATTTTAACAGTATATGGAAGATTCTTTAAACTGTACATGTATACAGCTATATCTCCAATTCCACTTGCAGCTGCTGCAGGAGAAAGCACACAAAATATCGCTTTTACATTTATTAAAAGCTATGCTGGAGTATGTTTAGAAGGAGCTATTATCGTCCTGGCATGTATTATCTTCTCTGCCTTTGCATCTAGCCCGCCAGTAGTAGATTCAACAGCATCTAGTGTATCTATGGTATGGAGTTATATTGGTGAACTGATATTTAATATGTTGGTTCTTGTAGGAACAATCAAGATGTCAGACAGGATTGTTAAAGAAATGATGGGATTGTGATTTTCTATCCTTGAAAAAATAAGATAAGAAAACTCTATCAGTATATAATGATATTAGATATTAATTGATTGGGGTTGTATATTATGTCAAATTTTGGTCAAAGCCAAGATTCTTTTATGCTATTTGATGAATCACTTTTAAATTTGTATGACGAACAGTTTAAATATGGCACTTTCAAAGCATTAATTGAGAAAAAATATGATAAATCGAATGAATTTATGAATCATGTATTTAATTCAGTTGATGATAACAGTGAAGATGATGTTAATTTAGTCGTGGATTTGTCAGATGAACTTAAAGAAAAGTATAAACAAGGACTTTTACGCTTTGATAAAGATAAAGGCGGAAATATGTATGCTCAATTACGTGATGAAAAAGGGCATTATGGGAAAAAACTAAACATTAAAGAAGATGTTAAGGAACAAGATCTAATTCTTGTATCTCAGCTTAATGCAGTCAAAGATGTGCTAGATGAAATCGTGGATACACTAGAAAATATTGAAGAATGTGTAACCAATGTTTTACTAGGACTTCATAACGATAGAGTTGGATTGTACTATAGTGGTTTATCTATTTATTTAGAAGCTTTGCAAGTTAATAATTTATCGTTAAAAAATGAATTAATTGTCCAAGCATTAAAATCTCTTAATGATTCTCAAGCACAAATCATTCAAGAATTTAAATCTGATATTGCCTATTTAAAGTCTTCTGATTTTAAAAAGAGTAAAAAGAAAAAGTATGAAATTTTGTCCAATAAAATGCAGAATATTCATGAATGTTACCAAACTATTAATAGAATTATTACTTTAAAAGCCATGATATATTTTGACAATAATCAGTTATCTTCCATGATGATGGTTTGCACAGAATATCAACATTTTATAGATATGATTATAAGACCTAATGCTGGATTTTTAATTGAGTGTGATCCAAGAGAAGACAAACTAATTAATGGTATTTGGAGTAAAAGAGCAAATACATTAATCAAATATAAGGAAATCCAAAATCAGTTAAGAAGTATTCAGTATATTGGATTGGAGGATAATTAATATGGATTCAAGAAAAAAGGCATGTCCGAATGAGCAATGCAAGACATATCAAAAGAAAAAATATAATGCTAAGGTTAATTATTGCCCAGAATGTGGTGAAAAATTGATATATGTTTGCAAGACACATGGATGTTTTAAACCACTGGATGAAGCACAACCTAAACACGAATATTGTTTTGAATGTGAAACAAAACGAGAAGATAGAAAATACCAAGCAAAACAAATTGCAAAAAAAGCTGGTGCTGGAGTCGCTGTAGTGGCTGTCCCATTTGTTAAAGCAATAGAGAGTGATGCTGTTAAAGTAGCAAAAAATGCAGGACATAAAGTAGTAGATATAGCGATTAATGTAGCAAAGAAAAAGGTATAAGTAATTGAAAAAATATAAAAGTCCACCTAACAAATTAAATCTAGTTGGTCAAAGGTTTGGAAAGCTTACAGTCATTAAAGAATTAGATAAAAGAGATCAAAAAGGTTTAGTTCTGTATCAATGCAAATGCGATTGTGGAAATATTACAATTGTTAATTCCAATCATCTAAGAACTGGACATACCAAATCTTGTGGCTGTGGAAAACATAAAATCACTGATTTAACAGGACAAGTATTCGGAAGATTAACTGTTGAAAGTTATATTGGAAGAAAAAGGGGTAATACAATTTGGAAATGCAAATGCAGTTGTGGTAATTATTGTGAAGTAAGTGCATCTGCCTTACAATCAGGTGCAACTAAGTCATGTGGATGTTTGAATACCGAAATCAGATCACAAACTGCAAAAGAACGTTTTGGTTTTGTAGACGGAACCTCTCTAGTTGGCGTGTCAGAAAAGAGATCTTTAAACAAAAACAATTCTTCTGGACATAGAGGTATTCACTATGATAAAACCAGAAAAAAATGGGTGGCACAAATCACTTTTCAAAGAAAAAACCATTGTCTTGGACGCTTTGATACCTTAGAAGAGGCAATTGAGGCACGAAAACAAGGCGAAGAAAAATTTTTTGCACCATATAGAACAAGGTAAATTTAAAATTAGCGGGATATTGTTCCTGCTTTTATTATGCCTTTTTGGCAGGAAAGGAACACAAAATGAAAGATTATATATTAAATAAAGTTGTATTAAAAACAGGAGATTCACTAGATATTGTTGAATCTTCAACTTTACCATTAACAGAAAAATTGATGTACAAAGTGGAACATGAAAAGGATAAAATCATTGTTCGTCGTGATGGTGGAAAGATGGTTATTCCGGTCGATAATATCTTATTTGCATCATCTATTCCATTGGATGTTTTTCATGAGGATTTAGATGATGAAATCTAATTTTGAAATCAAGATCAACAAGGAAATACGTGATTATACGGAAAGTATCTTCTTTGGATTGTCACTTCGACAAAGTATCTTTTCTATCATTGCCTGCGCTATTGCGTGTGGTTTGTATTTCTTATGTAAAGATAGATTAGGTACAGAAATGACAAGCTGGTTATGTATGCTTGGTGCTGCTCCTTTTGCAGCATTTGGATTTATCAAATTTCAAGGAATGTATACAGAAGATATTGTAAAGATGGCAATATCTTCTTTTATATTGTCAGCAAGAAACCTAATCAATTCCCCTTTTAATCTTTATTACGAAATACTTGAACCAACTATTAAACAATCCAGAAAGGAGTCAATTGTACATGATAAAAAGTTACGAAAGATTGAAAAAGCTCAACAAAGAAAAAACAAGAGTGCCTAAAACTGTTCAGGATACCATCCCATTAGATACAATCTACAAGGATGGTATTTTTCGTTCTGGTAATAAATATACCAAAAGTTATAGATTCTTAGATATCAACTATAAGATTGCTTCTGGTGAAGATAAAAACAATCTATTTTTAAGTTATAGTGATTTATTGAATTCTTTTGATTCTTCTGTAATGACAAAGATAACTATCAACAATCGAAAAGTAGATATTAAGAAGTTTAAAGAAGATATTCTTATTCCACTAAAACAAGATAACTTAGATCCATATCGTGAAGAATACAATAATATGCTCTTAGATAAGTTATCCGAAAGTGATGATATTATCCAGGAAAAATATATTACAGTAACCATCTTTAAAAACAGTATCGAAGAAGCAAGATTTACTTTCTCCAGAATCACCGCTGAGTATTCTACCTTATTTGCTAGACTTGGCTCTTCCTGTATTGAATTAAATGCCGAAGAACGATTAAAGATACTTCACGATTTTTATCGAAATGAAACAGAAGAATTTACATTGGATATCACTGATTTAGCAAAAAAAGGTCATTCCTTTAAAGATTTGATTACACCTAGAATGAGCAAATACCACAACAAATATTTTGAGTTTGATGGTAAATATGGAAGAGTCCTGTATATTAGTAATTATCCCGGCTTTTTAAAAGACGAATTTGTATCCGAACTTTGTGACTTAAATAAGAATCTAATGTATTCCATGGACATCATTACGATTCCTACAGATGAAGCGGTTCGTGAAGTGGAAAATAAATTCTTGGGCGTAGAAAAGAACATTACAGATTGGCAAATGAAGCAAAATCGTAACAATAACTTTTCAGCCATTATCCCTTATGACATGGAGCTACAACGTAAGGAATGTAAGGAATTCTTAGACGATTTAATTGTACGAGATCAAAGAATGATGCTATGTAATATTACGGTTGTTCATCTTGCCGATTCATTAGAAGAACTGGATAAAGATAGTGAAACATTAAAAGCAGTAGCTCGAAAATATGTTTGTGAATTAGAAACACTCTACTTTTCAAAAAGACAATTGAACGGTCTACAAACAGCTCTTCCTATTGGAGTTAATAAACTCAATATCACTCATACCCTTCTTACAGAAAGTGCTGCTGTATTTATTCCCTTTAGAGCCCATGAAATCATGCAGAAAGGTGGTATTTGGTATGGTCAAAATGCCATTACCAACAATCCGATTCTTTGTAACAAAGCTTTATTACAAAATCCAAACTCTTTTGTATTGGGTATTCCTGGATCAGGTAAATCTTTTCTTACGAAAGAAGAAATTGAATTCTTAATTCTGTCTACGAATGACGATATTATTATTGCGGATCCGGAAGGTGAATATGATCCAATCATTAAATCGATGAAAGGACAGATCATTCGTATTGGAACGAATAGTAAAGACTATATCAATGCCATGGATATGTCCGAAGGCTATGGTGATAGTGGCAATGCCATTGCAGATAAATCACAATTTATCATGTCTTTATTTGAACAGTTGGATACAAACCATGGTGGAATATCTCCAATTGATCGTTCCATTATTGATCGTTGTGTATCTTTGGTTTATCAGGATGCCATGAAAAATAACTATGTTCCAACGTTAAAACATTTATACAGTAAACTATTAGAACAAAGTGAACCGGAAGCTAAATCATTAGCTATCAAACTTGAATTATTTACAAATGGATCACTAAATATCTTTGCCCATGAAACAAATGTGGATATCAAATCTAGAATTCTTTCTTTCAACATCTTTAATTTAGGAAAACAATTAAAGACAATGGGATTACTTGTCATTACTGATGCCATTATCAATCGTGTTAATGAAAACTGGAGAAAAGGAAAACGTACACATGTCTTTATTGATGAAACCCATGTCATATTTGAAAATGAAGAAAGTGCAACCTTCTTTGCATCTGCATGGAGACAATTCCGTAAAAGAGATGCATATCCTACAGGTATTACACAAAATGTTAAATATCTTCTTTCTTCTCAACAAGGTACAAGCATGTTATCCAATTCTGAATTTATTGTGATGTTGAATCAATCTGCCAATGACAGAGAAGATTTAGCAAATTTATTAAACATTTCAGAAGAACAAATGGGATATATTACAAACGCACCAACTGGATCAGGATTAATCAAGTATGGTGGTTCGATTGTACCTTTTGTAAACAAGATGCCAAAAGGATTACTATATGATTTGAATACAACAAAACCAGGAGATAGAAAACTCCTAATGAACTAAGCAGAATTTTTTCTGCTTTTTTACATACAAAGGAGTTAATAAAATTGAGAGATATTAAAACCAAGCAGAAAATGCAAGCTATTAAAACAAAGGATACCAAAGGAAATATTCAGCATTTCATTAAGCAACAAATCATTCACACCCGTAGGAAAGATGTGGATAAAAAAGAGGATGTTTCAGTTAAATCCAATCCACAAGTTCAGGCTACAAATAAAGTGAGTGTTGCTGCCAAACAAACTGTAATTGAATCTAAGCATCGGGTTACTAAGTTTATTAAACAGAAACGTAATGAATATAAGGTCAAATCAGTTTGTAAGAAATCTATTGTTGAATCAAGTCATGATATTCAGCCACAAAGGATTTCTTATATAACCAAGGCAAAGAAGCATGTTGTAAATAAGGTAAATACTTCAAAGATAAAACAATCTACAGAACAAGTTATTTCTAAACCTATTGTTCAAAATACAACACACGCTATAAAGAAATCATTTTATATTGTTAAGAAGAGTGTATCTACATTGAATACACTCTTTTCTTTTGGAACAGGATTGATCTTATTAATTGTGATTACACTGTTTATTGGAACATTTAGCGTATTAGCACAAGATGGTGGCTCTAATAGTGAAATTGTTTCTTTAAGTGAAGAAGTCATTGCGTATGAAGATACAATTCGTAAATACGCAAAAGAATATGATATAGAAGACTATGTATCTTTATTACAAGCTATTATGATGCAGGAATCTGGTGGTAAAGGAAATGATCCTATGCAAGCCAGTGAATCTGGATACAATACAAAATATCCTAGAGTTCCTAACGGTATTACAGAACCGGAGTATTCCATAGATGTTGGTACACATACCTTTTCAGATTGTGTTAAAAAAGCAAATGTAAAAGATCCATCAGATACAGAACACATCTATCTAGCTTTGCAAGGATACAACTATGGATCTGGATATATTGATTGGGCAATTTCTAATTTTGGTGGCTATTCCAAATACAATGCACAACAATTCTCCGATATGAAAAAGCAAGAATTAAATGTTTCTGGATATGGAGATCCATTCTATGTAGATCATGTAATGCGTTATGTAGGGATTACCTTTAGAGGTGGAACTAATCCAAACTTTAATAACATGGAAGCATGGATTACAAAGAATCCATATGCTAAAGAAGGCTTATATGGCCAATGTACATGGTTTGCTTGGGGAAGATTCTATGAGCTATATGGATATGATCCAGGCTTTACTGGTAATGGATGGGATTGTGTAGATGAACTACTAAAAGCACATCCAGATAAATTTGAGAGATCCACTACCCCCCCAAAGCAGGCGCAGTATTCTCTGGCATTGGTAAAAACCATGTTGGTGTTGTTTTAAAAGTAGATGGTAACAACATTACAATTCAAGATGGGAACTATGATGGCATTACCAATACGTTTGAAGATGCAAAAAAGGACTGGCAAACAAACACCTACACTCTTGATTACTATAGATCAAGAATGGGTGGTATTGTATTTGCAAATCCAAAGTAAAAGTAGAGAAACCATCATCTCCACTTGTTTGCATTTTGATGTTGTTGAACAACCTTCTTTGCTTCTTCAGTACGATACAATTTGTTTTCACGAACACGTGTTCCAGAAGTACCACAATTACCATCTTCAAATCGTATTGTACAAAATCCACCAGCATTACGAATAACAGTAGCTTTCTTGATAAAAACGGAAGAGGAAATAAAGTAAACAACATCACCTTCATTAAATCGTTTCAAATTATCATCTCAATCTTTCTTGATTTTTAATATTCTTTATTCAATCATTTCCATAAAGAAGTCAAAATTACATCGTCACTATTTGGCCTGATTATAGTCTCTTTATTTACTTTGATCAGTAATGGAACCTTTATGGAATTTCCGGTTATTACAGCTTCACCTTGTCCTAAATTTGGAATCATATTAAACGAGTAACTATCTAAAGTAGGCATAGTATTTTTAAGCATTTCTAAATCATTATCATTTACTAACCGATGAATAAAATAATTATGTAATTGCGACATAATAGTTGGAGAAATGTCTGCTGGTCTTTGACTAGATAAAGTTAAGTAAAATCCAAATTTTCTTCCTTCTTTTATTATCTCTTCAAATATAGATAAGCGGTAATCCTGCCAATCATCACCATTTCTTCTAAATTGAGAGTTCAAAATATTATGTGCTTCATCAATTATTAAATGTTTTGTTTTTTTAACTTCACCATCATTAGAAACTTGATTTTTTTGTTCATCATATATCATTTTTGATATCAGCATTGGAATTAGACGAGTTATTTCTTGATTTGCATCCAATAAAGATATTACATTAAGCATTTTAAATGTATCTTCAACATTATCAACAACTTCAATTACTTTTTCCAAGGATAAAATAGAAGTTTCTATGCGTTTAAATAGAGGATTAATATGTTCAATATTTGTTGATTTCCAAGCAGAAACATAAACTCTTTGAAACTCTAGGAAACATTTTAATTTTCTAATAGGAGCTAAATCTTTATATTTATTTGCTAACTGATTTTGTATTTCAACAATTTTTAAGACTTTTAAACCTGTATCGCTAATTTGTTCGCCATCTAATATGCTTTGATTATCCTCTGTCTTTACCTTTAAGTTTCCATAGTCAATACTAAAATGAAGAGTTAAAGATTGTAACAGTGTTTCATCAACCCCTAATGCTTTTGCAGCATATACCCAATTGTTCAAACTATCTGCTGATACATTTCTATGTTCTTGAATTATTCTTTTTAAGAGTCCTATTTCGATATCTGCAAAAACATTTTCATCTTTTATGTCTTTGTTAAAAATTTTCAGAGCATTTCGCAAAAAAGGTACCTGTGTTGCTGGCCTAGCATCAAATAGAATTGAGAGAATGTCTGCATCAAACAGATAGTCTTTTTTGATTGGAATTTTATTTTCTTTACTTTCTATTCTGGTGTTAATTTTAAAAACTCGTTTATATTGATTGGAAAGTCCAAATTGATTTTCTTGGGTGTATTCTCCATTAAAATCGATTACATAAAATTGTGAAACTTTATTTATTTTTTTTATATACTTACTTTTGAATAACTCTAAGTACAATTTATGTAGAGTATTAGATTTACCACTACCAGTATTTCCAAAAATACCAATGTGTGAAGCAAAAATACTATTTATAGGTAAATGTATAGGATATTCCTCTAGAAGGGATTTACCAATTAAAATTGTATCGGCATTATCTGATAGACCATATATGATATTTAATTCTTTTTTTGTTGTTAGAGATACAATGTTACCAATCATAGGAACATATTCACTAGAAACAGAAAATCTATTATTATTTATCACTCCTTTAACTTTTAACGATATAATTCTATTAATTGTATTCTTAGAAAATGTATTATTAAACTCATCACTGTTAGCACTATTTTGGCTATCAATGATTTTTTCTGAAAAAACGGTTGCAATTATTTTTACCATTCCTTGATTAATAGTTAAATAGGCACCAACTTTAGGACCTGTTAATATTTCACCATTCCACAGGAATTCTGCTTCATTAGTTTCATTATACATTCCCACTTTTGCATATATACCATCAACTTCAACGATAACTCCTATTTTTTTGTTATTCAAAATAATCATCTCCTAGACTAAACAGAGTATTAAATTCTTTCAGAGTAAAATGTTCTAAGTTTTTACCATTGTCATCAACAAAATCATTTGGGGTTAATATTCTGAAATTATTGGGTATTTTTTCCATATTTAAATTATCAAGAAAAATTTTTTTATCTTTATTTGAAAAAGCAAAAGCTATTAGTAATAATTCAGGATTGTGTAATGCACGAGTAACCATTTTTGCAATATGTTTATCTTGAAATGAAAAACCTAATACAATCAATAATGATTGAGGTTTATCTAATTCAAATTGAAAAAGTCTTAGCATTTCATGAAAATGATTATTCATAAATGTATCAGATCCTTCTACACCAGTTGGTGGAACAGTAACTGGATTATCGACTACTTGCTTATCAACTAATATATAATCTTTTTCTTTAAACCAATTTATCGAACCATGTGGTTTTATTAAATTTATCATTGGTAATTCATCAGAATAATTATCATTTAATCCTCTATATGCTACGGATTTATTATAATTTGAACTATCTAAATAGTGATTAAAATACCCAGTTGTACCATCATTAAAGACAAATCTGTTACTAATAGATAATATATCTATTGATTTTTCAATAAAAAGATCATAATTTGTGGTAAAAATATTTACAGATCTTGGAATTTGACGTGAATTAGAAAGATTTAAAATATTCAATATATTCAATACTAGTTCTTCATAATCATTCAGCACAACATTGGTAGATTCAGTAAAATTGTTTGTTAAAATTTTTGTGGAGATGTCTTTTACATCTTCTAGTAATTTCATATTTCTTGTTTCTATGTCATATTCTGAATAAGCTGACATTAAAGGTATTGCTGGTGTGGAAACTCCTGAGCCTAATAAAAAATTTAAGCGTTTTGTAATTGCCAATTTCTTTATATCTAGTAAAGATTCATCGTTTTTTAAATAAATCATAGTTATTCCTCCTCACACTCATTCCACTCCCAATGCTTTAAATACTGCATCTTCTGCATTATTGAAGAATATCAGATTAAAACATCCAACCAATTCTGGTGGTACTGTTCCTAAATCCACTGCAGATGTTATCGGTAGCAACACTTTCTTCGCGCCAGAATCTAAACATATTTGTAAAGTATTTGCTAAATTATCGACTTTGGATACGGTACCACTGACACTGATATCACCAAGTACTGCAAGTGAGCTTACTGTAGGTTTTTGAATGGCAATGGAACAAAGTGCAATTAAAGTAGGCAAAGATAATGTATCTGTCATACCGATGCCTTGCAAATCCTGGTACTGAATGATGTAATCTTTTGTTGTTGTACTGATCGATTGGCTGATACGATTACTGTTTGCCTTCAAATAATTAAATGCATTTTGCGTACTTTCTCTTGCCTCACGTGAGCTTCCGATACCATTACAAGTTAATTTTCCATTTCCGGGAAGAATCTGAGATTCCAGCCTGAATAAACCGATCATTCCAGATTTGCCAGTTGATACGGTATAAATCTGGCCTGGATTGCACATACCTTCAGGAATTAATGTACTGGAGCCTTGTTCTGGAACAGATACGTACTTTTCTTCAAATGTATCATTATCAATATATGAGAAATTCACATCATAGAATTCCATTCCGCCAATTTTCTTTAATTGTTCTTTAACACGTCTTCTCATTTCTAAAGCAATACGTACGATCTCTTCTAATTGATCCTTTGTATAGTCTTCATTTGGATATAAAAGTTTAACTAGACCAGAAATTGTTTTTCTTACAGAGATTGTATCTCTCTGGTTTAAATTCTTTCCTAATTTAAAGTATTTGTCTAATGCATCACTTTCCTGTGTTTTTCTTAATTCACGAATAAATTCAGCAAAATAATCTGTAATAAAGCCATAATCATCAGTAAAATGATCTGGTCTAAACTTAGGTACTTCCCATCCAGGTAAATAACAGTGTATTCTATCTAAGAAAGCCGTATCTGTTCCCATTTCAGGTGGAAATGGATCAAATAACGATGAAGTCTTTAAAAGTACATCAACGCTTTGATTAATGTTTCCAATAAATACCATAGATGCACTTGCGGCTTTTTCTTCTTTTCCACGTGCGAAAGATCCAGATGCCATATAATCCTTCATAATCTGGATTCCATCTTTATCTTTAAACTTGATTCCAGCTACTTCATCAAAGGCGACACAATCCCATAATCCAACTAGTCCAACTGTACGTTTTCCCATGTTATAGAAAAGATTAGCTACAGTAGTTTGACCGCCGGATACCAAAATGCTATTTGGTGATATTTCTTTATAGATATGAGACTTACCAGTACTTCTAGGGCCCAATTCACAAAGATTGTAATTATTTTCTACAAGTGGTACTAAACGAAGTAATAAAAGCCACTTTTCTCTTTCTGATAGCTGATCCGGTTCCATTCCGATAGAACGAAGCAAGACATCCATCCATTCTTCTTTTGTAAATGCCTTGCGTCCCTCTTTTAATTCATTGATATCAACATGTGGCATTTGAATAGGAGTTAGCTTTGCAATTTTAATTGGATTTGAACGCTTATCTTCTTCGTTATATTCATATTCTAGTTGTACTATGCACCAGATACCGCCACACAATAAACGATCAAACTTTTCTGGGTATTCTTCTGAAATAGGAATACCTGTTATTCCTAAATTAGAAAATTCTGCTTCATATGTATCTGTTCTAATATTTAAATTAATTGTCACTTTATCAATAACAGTATAAAAACCTTTAGAACGCAAAATAGATAAAGTCTTTTGTGCTTCATCTGGCCTTACAAAGTTATCAGCAAGAATCTTTTTAACTTTTTCTACGCCTTGTTCAATAATTTCTTCATCATCAGATCCACAATATTGCCCAAGAAGAAACTCAAGCACATAAACTGGGACATTAGCTCCTTCTTTAATTTTCTTTGTGAGATCTTTTCGTACTATTTTACCAGCAAAATTATCTCTTAGCTTTGCCTTTACTTCCTCTCTACCTGCCATAAGAACCTCCTAAAATTTTGATTTCAATATGGTGCAGAAGGCTAGGAGTCGAACCTAGCATACCTTTATCCATAAGGATAATGCCCCCACCGATGCGCCACATCCGCATATGAAAGGGCATAAAGCCCTTATAACTAACTAAAAAAATCAAATTCATCAATTGCCATCGCAATATCAATCTGTATTTCCTCTTTAATTGGAATTTGTTTTCCTTCTTCATCTACAATCACAAGATAATACGTTTCTGTATTGCTGAATTTCTGAGATTTCAGATTAAACGTACACTTAAATTCTCTGTCTTTTGCAACTGTACTTGTTTTATCCGCAATAATCTTCTGCCTGTCACTAACTTCATTTCCCAGAGAATCTGTGATGTAAGCAATATATGTACATGCTACATAATTATCTTTTACTGGTTCTTTTTGATAAAAACTTAAATTAAAAATCATATTGCTGATCTTACGGTTTGAAGAAAGTAAAGCTACTGCTACAGGCTTTGTATCATACTTGTCTTTATTGATACGGTATGCTTTACATCCGGATCTTAAATATTTATATTTAATAACAGGTACACAAATTTCCTGTAAACTAATTCCACCATGAACAAAGTTACGGCCACCAGCACCTTTCACACGAATATTTTCTCTAGGTGTAAATCCAAGCATATTGGCATCGTTATAAATACCTTTTACAGACATTAAGAAGTCAGGCTTTGCAGAATCATTTGTGATCACATAACGACGGCCTTGTTCAATGATATCCTTTTTAAATGAAGAGCGTTCCATCATATCTAACTCTGCAAATTCTTGATATGTATATAAAAAACCATGGTCAGATGTAATAATGACATTTAATCCCTGAAGCTCATTACAAATCACATTGACCAGATTCTTGATTTCACTGATTGCTTTATCACATGCATCAAAAACAGAATTTTCATCATTATGACTCGAAGCATCGATTGTATCATGGTAGATATAAATGATATCTTTTCCTTTAACCGCAGCACGCCTGTCATCACGCTTCATTGACATAACATCTTTATACTTCAAAGCTAAACTATTTTCACTATAAGACTTTAAAATACCATCTCGATCACTCATTTCACTAGAATGACCATCTACAAGTACCTTCGTCGTACCATTATTTTCAACAGCTTCTAATATCTTATGTGGAAGCAGTGCTGCCATACCATACTTTGTAATAGTAGGGTAGATACTTTGCTGTGCTGAGATTTCTACATCTGCTTTTGTTTCAATTTCCAATTGTTTTGCCAAAGAATACGCCACATCATAACGCATTGCATCCGATATAATGACAAATACCTTGCCATCTATATTCTTTACAACATCTTGATAGAAATCTGTTTGTTGCGCAATTCCACTTATCTTTCCAGTGCTTCCTAAATCTGATTCTATGACATGATTCCAGTTAGATGCTAATTGATCTAAATACCAGTTCTTATATTCTTTTTCAACATAAACTGCTAAATCTTTGAATGAATCATCCAAAGAAGGGTGCAGCGTTTGTAAGCAAGTTGAAAAGGCAATATGGAAGTTTCTATAATGTGTATCCATTTGATAATAATCACTAGTATAGGCGTTCCACATATCTTTGGCTTCTACATGGTGGAAACTATTCAGATGGGATTCATAGAACTGATTCATGAGGGCAACCTGATAAATACCTTCATAGAAATATCTATAGTCTTCATACCATGCTGATGTTCTACGCTTTTCAACGATACGAATAATGGAATCACTATCCATTGTTCTATTGGTAATAGAATACATTAATTTAGAAAGGTTAATTTCATCAATGATAGGTAAAACATCTGTTTCAAATAAATCTTTGATTTCAAACTGATTGAAACGATCTAATAAAGAAAGATTCCTTGTTACATAATTCGCAATACTTTTAAATGAGTTTTTATCTTCTCCATGAATCCAGTTAAAAATAAGATCGTAACAAAATCCACTATGAATATCTGAATACTTATTTTCTAATCCACTTAAAACATCACTCGACATTGTTCTAGATATTGCACTTAATACAACATGATTTGTTAGGTCATCAATCTTTTCAGAAGCATTAAATCCTGTTGTTGAATGTACCAATGACCAGAATAAATCTGTCGCGCTATATCTCAAAAGATCCATTTTTATTGGATTTTCTAAATCAGCACCAGCTGAAATCACAGCTTTAATAATAGTTTCTGGCTTTCTTTCTTTTACACCACAAATTGCGGAAAGAATAGACATATACAAAGTTGATTTTTTATCAATCGTTCCATCAAAAGAAGCTACCAATTTACGTCGACTTGCAGCATTAAAGAATCCTTGAAATTGTTTTACAGCATTCCGTAATTCAACAGTATTTACAATCTGCATTTCCTGCATTAAACGTGACGTCTTATCAGCACGATACTCATCACTATATAGTTTAATATCTAAAAACCAGTCATGCTCTGGATCCACATTGATTGAATTATAGACAAGATAATTAGATGTTAAATCATCACTGGATAGCAGTTTCTTAGAAGTAAATAAACTACCTTCTTCCAATACCAATACTTTAGCATTAGATAAAGATAAAGAACTTACTTCATCTTTAAATTCACCATCCTCATCATTCCAGAAGATAATCCTTCTTTTATAAAACTCATCTAAAGGTTCAGCAAACCTTTGTTCCAATTCATTTTTTATATCTTCGATAGCCATACCGAACCTCCTATATTCGACTAAGATTTGACTAAATATTTGACTAATTTTTTTAATAATCCCATTTAGTCAAATCAAATAAAATATTAATACAATTTAATTTATGGTTTTAGTAAGATGAAGAGTCAAGTGATTATGCACTATATCATTCAATAATTGTCTGTCGTCTTACTAAATATCTTACTAAATAAAATTTACTTTTTGATTTAGTAAGATGATAATTCAAGTAATTGTGAACAGTATCTATCAATAATTGTCTGTCGCCTTACTAAATATCTTACTAAATAAAATTTATTTTTTTGATTTTAGTAAGATGATAAGTCTGATACTTGTTTATTCGAACTTCTACAGTTATTCTTTATCTTGTTAAAATTTATTATTTACTAATACCCAAATCGAATTTATGGAATTTTTATTTAGACATTGGATTACTCCTTTTCTTTTTAATGAATATAGTAAATTTCGAATTTTATTTTCTTTTTGTTTTTCATTAAGATTATCTGGTAATTTATCTATTAAAAGAATTCTGAAATTTTCCCTTGTTCCAGATTCATATTCTTGGAGATATTTAACAATTAGATTCCGATAATATTCATCATCAAACCCTTTATTTTTTACGTATTGTTCTTTCTTTTCTAAAGTCTTTGCGATATCAGCAGAAAGATAGATATTTGGCATTCTTCCTTCAATAACATGCAATTTTCTTAAATATTTAACTTGTTCATTTGTTATTGTATGATGCTTTTGGACTTGATCGATTAAAAAGACAGTTTGAATATCAAATTCCGAATGTTCAAATAATAGTTTCGTATAGTTTTCATCCAATACTTTACCATATACAGTAACTCCAACTTGATTACCTACCGACAAATTGTAATCAGGCATAGGAAAATATTTTTCTTGTTGGATCTTATATACTTTACGTATTCCCATAGATTGTGTATCAATCATATTGAATTTCATCATTGTTTCAGCTAACAACTGATTTCGATAAAATGGAGGTGTGTAATTTTTTTGGAGAGCCACTTCAATACTGCCAGGTAGAAAAGAACCAGGATTTCTTAAGGTGATTTGATCCTCTTCTTCATCCACATTAATTCTTCCTCCTAATGCATAGTTAGAATGAGCAATACAATTATTCATAAGCTCTCTTAAAAGCCACATGTCATATTGTTTCGTTTCTAAAGGAAACAGGGTTAATTGATTCGGCATATACCGATATGTTAAATTGCGAATTCGAGAAAAAATACGATCACTCAATGTAATAAATGGAATTTTGAAGATTTCATAATCTTTAATGTTACTTTTAGAATCATATAGTCTCCATGCTGCTTCAGGCGTGTAATCAAATAAGTAATCATAATCTTCATTCCCTAGTAACAGCATACAAGCATTTGTAATACGACCATTCTGTATAAGTTTCATTTTCGTCAGAAATTCTTCATCACTCATAGAATCAATTTCTTGAGAAATATGTGGCTTTTGCATCTTCTCCTTATAGTTGTTTCTGGCTAAGCTAATTGCATCTTTATTTAGATGCTGAATTGTTGCACCCTTTACAAACAATTTTGACCAATCTCGATTACTCTGTTGACGAATACGATCCATTTTTTCTAATGATAGTGGAACTAGAGAATCTCCTTCCCTAGCATAATATTGGTCTTTCCAACCTGTAGGAATACCCGCTGTTGCAGCAGGTATCTGAAACATAATTATTCTTTTACCTTCTTTTTCAACTTCATAAATTTCAACAAATGAAATACCACCCGTTGTTTGCAATGAAATTTCATGTTTTAACGTATCAAGACCCTTTTTCTCTCTGTAATTGGTTCCAACAATCTTTTTGCCTTTTTCTTTAATACCAAAAATCAACCATCCGCATTGTACATTTCTTAAATTTGCTTCATTAGAAAGAGCAGAAAAATATCTTCCAATTTTATCTTTATCATAATCGTTATTGGCTTCTTTAAACTCAACAGTCTCATCTTCCCAATTGGAAATCAAAGCATCTAGTTTTATCAATAATTCGCTTTCTGTATTCATCTCTTCACCTCTTTCATTCAGAATGGTCTATCCAATTATGCATTTTACATTTTAAATTCTCGATTTAATATATTTCTTTAAAACTAACCTGTGATAGATAAAGCTGGGATGGCTACACCAGTAAGATGTGTATCGAAATGCCTTTGCTCTTGAAGTTAATTTTTTATTTTATCTTGGCCAACAATTCCTGGAACTTAGCATAATTAGCTTTTACACCATCATCCAAATCCATTGGTTCCATCTTATCTGCCCAGTGATGAACAACTTCTTCATACTTATTCAATTCTAATAATTGTTCATTAATCTTCTTTAATTGTTTAGATAATTTAACTTTTTCACTTGTGCTAGAAGCTTCATCAATTTGACTCTGTAACAATTCTACCTGTGTTCTATAACGAGCCTGTTGAGGGTGTATATATCCAGTTCTCATTCTTGCAATTAAATCCGGTGCATATCTATGAATATAAACTAAAGCTTTAAATCCATTCTTCTTACCACTATCAAACAACCAATAAATAGGACGCTTACCAGATCCAGTTACTTGATATGTATTGCAATGATCCTTAAAGAAATCATTCAAGAAATAATTACGTAATACATCTCTAGGAGCACCTTTACCACCTAATGCATTCACAATAAAACTAAGATTATCTTCTAAAGTATCAGATCCATATACAACTCTTACAAATTCAACAAAACGAGTTACAATATCATCTTCAAAATACTCTTCATCACAAATAGGAATGATATCATCGGCATCAGGGATAAATGTAGAATACTTACTACTATCCCAATCACCACCAGCATAAGCCAGTCCTTCAACATCTAAAGAATAACGACCAAACATACAACCCACAGCATAAGAAATAAATGATTTAATATCGCGAACTAAATCAGCCTTACGCACAGTCACATCTTTATCTTCTACATAAGGATCTAATTCATCCTGTAATCCATAGATATCAATAAAGATTCTATTTAATTCTTCTTCATTAGATTTTAATGTATTAAATCTTTCATCACATTCACTAGACCATAAATTGTATGCTTCACTTATAGTAGATACATGATTCTTTATTAAAGGATGAACAGTAAAATCCCATGATGTTTCAAAGGAATCCCAGTCAAATTGACATAATTCAATATTTTGCTTAGATAGTTCAGTAACATTATTGTTGCAACCTAATAATATTGGTGTTCTTCCTAACGAACCTTCATGATAATCGAGTGTAGGTGATATCACCTGTAAACAATTTTGCATAACCTTTGTATTATAAAGTGCTAAAACAGAATATATCTTTTCATCATTTACATAACACATGGCGCCTTTTGTTTCAAAAATAAAGCCCGTCGGCACATATCTAAGTGAAAAAAGTCCTGATGAAATAGTTGACCAAGTTAATCCTTTTTTAAAATAAAACGGAATATTTTTTATGGTTCTAGTATAATTTTTGTAAAGAGACGTTGCATATTCCTTAATTTCAAAACCATCATTTTCCCAATTAATCACATAAGCATTATTACCATACCATCTCCTAAAAGCTCCACCTTTTGTGCAAGGAAACCATTTGTAATTAAATTTTTTCTTATCATCAATGTTTGCAATATCAAACCCTATTTTTCCAAATCTAATTTCAAACCATAATTTCAAAAAACGATCATTATCAGATGTAGCCAATCCTTGTCGTGGTTTAGCGACTTCCGATAAAGTTTTTGATTCAGCGAAGATTTTAAACATCATATCACTCAACCAGTATGCGATTGTAGATCCTGGAATCTTGCTGAAGTTGTTAGAATCTGTTTCATAGAAGTATCCGCAATCTTTATTTTTTATTGCTTCTAGTACTTTTTGTTTTTGAACATCCATTCCACCTTTAAACTCAGATAAACGGAAATAATATCCTAAATCATCAGATTTTTTATTTCTTAATACGAATGAACAAATAGGAACGGTAGCTTCTTCATATGCTGAGTATTCCATCTGTACTAACGTTGCAATAGACTTATTGTTAATTATATAATCTCTTAATTTTTCATATGATTTGATAAACATCCATACAAATGGAGTCATAAATCCTAAATATCCATCTTCTTTAGTAAAGTCAAAGTTTCGTTTTACAAAAACTGCAAAAAGATCGGATGAATATTCTTTATAGTTTTTGATAACAAATTTCTTTAGTTGTCCATCCATCTTACTCATATATGGTGGATTTGTTGTTGTAATGCAATATTTACGACTTAATATATCTGCTTGTTTAATTAACTTAATAATTGTGTAGTATGTAGTATTCATCCATTCTAAAGAATCTAAAGAATAATCAGCAGAATTATGAATATTCTCAATATATTGTTTATATTCATCATAATCTTTAGTTTCTACTTCAATCAAAGATCCTAGTTCCAATGCGTCTTTAAAAGACTGAAGTAGATAATTTGCTATTTCTTTGCTTTCTTCAGTTTCTTGCATTCCTTCATAAGATAGAGAATCGAAATCGTTTGTTTCTACAATGTTTGATAGGTGAGTAGAAATATTACGTTTCATAAATCTTCTATCATATAAACAGCCTTTCATCATTATAGAAAAATATGATAATTGATAAGCACGTTCATCTATATCCAATCCATATAAATTGTTTTCAACAATAGAAACAGCCGCATCACGATCTGACCATCCACATTCTCTATAAATTTCCATTAATACATCAAAAGCATACGCAAGAATATGACCTGAACCCATGCATGGGTCAAAGAATGTCAGTTCTTCTGGTTTGACAGGATCATTTTCTATTACTGGTAATGTTCCATCTTTGTTTGTTGCTAAAAATTTTAACTTATCTTTTAATTCACTATCTGGATTTCTCTCAATCCAATAACGTCCCAAGGAATTATCAACCATATATCGTACAACCCAATCAGTTGTAAATAATTCTGTAGCTGCAGGAATATCGTATTTTTTGACAGCACCCTTTAAGATATTAATCACTTCATTATGTCGTTCAGAAATATAGTATTGATACATCCAACCAATTATTGTAATTGCATTGGTTGGCTCATCAGAATTCTCATTCTTATCATTCCAGTCTTCTTCAGGAATATCTTTTATTAATCTTGCTAAAACACCATCTTCTTTTAAAAGATTATCAGGTATGAGTAAAATCTTATAATCCTGTTTTTTTATAGAAGTAAACATATCTGGAAGATACTGATTCATGTCATTACATAAAGTCAGTAATAGATATTTATATAATTCTTCTTGCTTGTTTTCTTCAATATAATCAAATACTTTCTGTTTATCTAAACCATCTAATTCAACATGAATCGCATCTGTTAATAAATCTGGTTTGAATTCATTGTTGTCATTAGTAAAAACTCTGATTCTTTGTGGAAGGTAATTGTTTACTTCCATGTAACGAAGGGCAATAAAACGGTTAAACCATGTATATGCTACTTCTTCAATAACATGCTTATATCCATTCTTTTTTACTTCAGTGATTAATTCATTTAATTGCTTCTTTTCATCACTAGAAAGAAGTCTACCATTTACAGTATCTGTATTGTAGTCAGGAAGGTTAGATTTAGTTACATCATATTCATATGCTTTTTGTGCAACCTGTTTCTTTAATTCAGTACGTGCCCATACAGCATAATTCTTAATCGCATTTTTATTCATAATCCGTCTCCTTCCTACTTGATTTGTATTTCATCATCATCTGTAAGATAACTCAATAATTTATTTTTTATATTTTGAACATAACGATCAATATCTTCTTTACTTGATAAATTAGCCTGGTTAAATACAACTGCACGTTGAACCTGACGTACCTTTTTAGGTTTCACAGGTTTTACTGGCTGTACAGGATCAACATGAATATCCTCATCTGTATTTAAGATACGATTCATCTTATCTATAATATTGTCTTTTAAAGCAGTAATTGTATTCTGCTTAGCATCTAATTGTACCAGGCTATTTAAACGACTGATTTCCTGTTTTCTGGAATCAAACTGATGAATTGCATTGTTCAATTCCATTTTTAATTTATTTTCATTGTCTGCTTTTAAACGAACCTCGTTTAAACAAGAATCAACTAAATCATTACATTCAGCCTTCTTCGCATCAACAACCTTATTTCTTTCATCCTGGATTGTGGAAATGCAATCATTCAATTCCGGAATACGATTATATTTGAAATTATTTGATATTTTAGTAATATCTTCAATCTTTTCAATGGCATCTCTGATAGCTGGAATTTCGTATAAATAATCTTTTTCATAATCCATGACATCATGTTTTAACTTTAATGCACTATCATAAAGCTTGATTTGGGAATCGTAGAAGTTTTTAACATTTACCATATCATCTTTAGAATCTAATAAATCATCTTCTAAATCACAAATCGTATTGATTAATGCAATATTGTCATTTTGTGCTAAAAGAACTTTATTTACATACTTCAAAGCTTCTTTGATCTCATGAGAACCTGGATGCATCAAAGTGTTATTGTTCTTATCCATTTCTTCAAGGCTAAACTTTTCTGTATTAAATTCCTTTGTGATATATGCAACCAAACCATCCTCATCACTAGGAACACTCATGACCTCAAAATAGTCTTTTAAAATATCCTGTACAGCCTTCTTTTTTTGAGGCGGAATCGTTACTCGAATTGATACTTGTGTGAATCCGGTTTCTGTTTTCTTTCTTAAGAAATCAACTAAACGATAATCATTAGGTTGAATTGTTTCTCCAGAACGTTTGATTGTGATCTTCTGTGCTTGTATTAATCTTGCGACTACAGCTGCAACATCAATTTCTTTCCAACCATATGGAATATTTTGATAACGAGACTGAATATCAGCCATAGAAGTAGGCATTTTAGCAGCAGCTTGTTTTTCAAGATATCTGTAAACTTCATCACACGCTTCTTTATTGGATTCCATACCTTCCAAACCAACATTACCATTCAAAATCGTACGAATATCTGCATCGGTATTAACAGGCGTATCAATTAACGTAATACCAGAATAAGTATGTTCTACCAATGTTTCTAACGCTTTATCTAGTACTGTCTTTGCAGAAGTACCAGGAATAGACATTATTTCACCATCGATATAGAACTTACCTTTGATAATCGCATCGCTGATCTTATTTTTTGCTTCAGACAATAATCGACGTGCTTCTTTTTGTTTATTTGTGATAATTGTCTGAATGGATTCCGGCAACTGATTGATATTCTTTTGTTTAATGAATTTATCAATCTTTAATGCATTTTCAATATCATTGAATACAGAATATTCATCCGATAATTTACAAATTGCCTCATATCCTTTTGAATCAGCAATCAATTTCAAATCACTGGCATCATCAAAAGCTTCGGTCACAAATCGAAGTTTCATCCCACCGGTTGTATTCCCATGATTTTGACTATCTACTGTTTTATCGAAATCAAAGTCCAAATTATAATCATTCTTCGAATATCTATATTTCTTTGTTGTATAAATATCATCAAAAATCGTTTTACATACCTGACTAATTACAGCAGACGCATCGATATTCTGATTGCTGATTTCACGTGCGATATCCTGTTCTTCATCTGTTAAGAACTGGTAGATATCTCCATTACGTGCAATATAATTCTGTTTCTGAAGACGATTTAAAGAATCTTCTACCTGTTGTCTTAAAACAATCTTATCTACGGTAATAGAATCCGCCATTAAAATGGTCAGGTTTTCAATATTGGATTTAATATCATCAATATAACGAACTAAATAAAGTAACTTCAATAAATTTACATCATCAACAGTTAATCCATCTCCATTATTGGCAGCTCTTTCTGCTCTTTCAATCACAGAGCGAACAGAAGTATCCAGAAAACTATGCAACGTATCATAGAAGGCGTACATTGGAACCAGTGTCAGTTCATTTTTATCTTCAACATTCTGTGCAGATTCCTGGAATCCGTTTAACATGGATCTTTCACCACTTGATTGATGTTTACCGGCATGACCATGTTTGCGGATTTCATTGAACACTTTCTGCATAATTGTGAACTGATAAGGCACAAATGGGAAAATACGGGCAAACTCATCTTCAGACGTATAACCTTTAAGATCTTTTACATCTGTATCAAAAGCATATAGATTATTTAATACATTCTCATTATTTTCATACACTCCATCTAAGATTGCATTGGCTTCATCTGTTTTTGTTAGTAAACGCTTTTCAATAACTTCACCAACGGAAGAGGAAGTTAAGCTTAATCGAATCGCAAAACGAGCCATAATACGTGAAAACTCATCCGTACGAACTTTAATCATTTCATCCAATGCTTCTTGTCCTGTTGCTACAATCCAAACTTGTCCTCTACAAACAGATCCTAATTTTTCAATCAAAGACTGTAAGTTAAGTAGCATACTTGTATTTGTTCCAATATATTGACCAGCTTCATCAATCATAAATAACAAGCGGAAGCCTTTAGGTTTTGAATCTACATATGCTTTAATTTCATCTACTAATTGACCAACAGAATAATCTACAGGTGTTTTATCATTAAACCATAACGCAGCATCTTCCTCACTCATTGCACCACATTCAACAACAGCTTGAATAACAGCTTTTTTAAAGAAATTGTATGTACCTCTGGCTTCTTCCCATTCTTTACCACGAATTTTCTTAAAGCTTTCTTTGAAAGAATCCATCTTGCCTTGGTTGGAAATATATTGTTCAAGTTTGGCAAGTCTTAAGTCTTTTCCATAGAATCCCAAATGTTCATAGAAAACTTTGGCAAATACTCTAAGTACAGCCGTATCATCTTTTTGTACGGATCCTTCTACATCAATATTGAAAAGAATTGTTTCAGTTGGCACTTGCACACATTTTTGAACATTCATGAAAGAAAGTTCATCATCAAATTTTTCTTCAAAATAATCAACCGTTTTCTTGCCATCAATTTCTTTATTTTCAAGTAAGTAAGAAAGCATCTTTAAAAAGTGTGATTTACCACTTCCAAAGAAACCAGTGATCCATACACCGACATTATCGGTAGGTGTATCAAACGATTCACTATATTCATTAAAAAATTTTGTAAAATGCTTCTTCAACTCTGTTGTTACAACATATTCTTTAACTTCCTGTTTAACAACATCTTCTTTTTCTTGTTCTACCTGAACGACACCATTAATTGTACGATCGATGTCGTCTTTAAACATCTTCTTGATTTCCATAACTTCGATCTCCCTTAAATCATGTTAAATGCACGATAATATTCATTTGATTTTAATTGATTAAATAGTTTAACGTAGTGTCCATCAAACGCACCTGGATATAAAACAACAATCGGTTTGTCATTCATATCTTCCTGTAGCGCATTTAAGAGGGCATGTACACGCATGAATGGAAAGACTTTTCCAACCCCTGTAATTAGCAGCAAATCCTTATCACTAGAAAAGTTACTTATGATTTTTTCAGAGAATACCTTAGCATCTATTGTATTTGTAAGTTGTTCTTCTAAGAATTCTTTACCATCATCCTGTTCCATTTCTGGAATGCCTTCTAGAATATCCATATCTTCACATATAGATAAGAATGTTTCATACAGATCAACAATCTGTACATTACATTTCAATTGTTCATTCTCCAGTCTTTCTGTAAAACTGCGCACAGCCATTTCATCCTTTGGACTGTAACAAAACATTCGAATGTTAACTTCATTACTTAAACCTTTTCCTTGAAGAAAGTCATCTTCTTGAATTGTCTTTTTTAAATGATCTAATCTTTCTGTAATATCTGACATGATGACCTCCTTACATACATCCAAACGCAATCAACGCTTCTTTATTGTTTGAATCTTCAATGGCTTCTTTAACTCTGAAATCCAGAAGTACTGGATTTAATACTTCAGATCTTGAATTATCTAAATATCCATTTTCTACCAGTGTCTTCTTTAAAACTTGTTTACACTTGCCAATTGTTGCATCACTCCAAGAAGCAACTACATCATTTTGTTCTTGAAGACGAGTGAAAAAAGAATTCAGATCCATTTTTGTGAAAGAAGTATCTTTCGTTTTATATTTTTCACCAATTACGGTAATCATAAATTCCCAGACAAGTCTGTAATAATTCATCATCAAAAACAGGCAAGCCTGTTTGGCAGCATCGGCTGAATCGTTGGCAACAATGTCGATCAATTCTTGACTATTTGTTTTATTAAAACGGTTTAAACAAACGTGTGTAATATTTTTGATCATTCTTTCGGTTGGATATTGAAACAAATTATTCTCTGCAACTTCCTGAATGATCTGTTCATCTGATTTTCCTTCTTTGATAAGTCTAGCAACAATTCTCATTTCATGGAAAAGAAATTGCTCTCTTGTTATTGTTCTATATGGTGTATGTATATCCATTATTGTTGTCCACCTCGTTCATCTTTAGGAATAATTTCTACAATATCATCAAATGTACAGTTGAAATAATCACAAATATCAATCAATTTATCCATAGAAATAGCTTGTCCTTTAGACAATTTAGCTAGTGTTCCTGAAGATAATCCTATTTTTTCTGCAAACTCTGTTTTTGTTAGATTCGCATCAATCAAAAGCTTAAATAAATTATTGTAGCTTACTTTCATATCGTTAACCTCGCATATACGAATTCATTATACCTTTTCTAGTAATCAGCTTGAATGAAATCTTTACATTTTTGAATATTTATATCAATTTATTTAAAATATTTTGCAAGTTATGAATATACAACTGTTTCTGTAAAACATTTACTATGTTCTAATATGTTAAAGAATCGAAGGCCTCCTAACTCTTTTCGTTTTTGAAAAGGGAATAGATTTTTAGAATACAACTAATTGGTACGGATCTCTGTTTCAGACAGATGATCTGCTTTTTTTATTTTCATTGTCAAATTAGAAGAAGGGATGCTCTTCTAATCAAATTTTTTAATAAATTTCTTCGATTGTGCAATTTTTTGCTGTTTTCGTCGGCTCGATTATGAGGGGATATCCCTTCAAAAGCTTAGCTATGTAAAAGGAGGAATAAAAATGGCTAAACCTTATAATCACCGTCGCGCTGAAAATGAATACAAGAAATGGAAGGAGAAAGATGAGCGATTCATGGAAAAGAATGGAATGCCAATAGACAAAATTCTATTAATGCGTGATTTTGATCGGATGCAGTTTAATTCAGATCGAATATTTTTTGAAAAAGTAGATTATGATAGCGAACAAAAATTATCAAAAGCAATTCAACCTGATTTGCCTAAATTAAATGATCCACAAACAGTTTAAGATTTCTTAAATTCCATAACAAGCATTGCATTTGCCCAATCACTAGAAGAATTTGGATTTGAGATGCAACTGATTATTTTTCTAATGTATCGTGGGTATAGTGCAAGAGAAGTATCAAAAATCACAGGAATTTCTGAATGGACCATTTGCAGAAGACTTGCAAAATTAAATTATGCATATCAGACAAGAAAAACAAACAAATAATCAAATAACGGAACCGTCTTCGATTCCGCTTGCTTTTTATTTGTTAATGTCAATATTAAATTTACCAATTCTACCAATATAAAAGTTACCAGTTT
>ENA-OPWH01000503-OPWH01000503.1-human-gut-metagenome-genome-assembly--contig:-NODE-503-length-30360-cov-7.280779_pt1 | contig 30360 bp, 44 predicted proteins | sample MGYA00241506_ERZ502004 | MGnify/ENA primary metagenome ERZ502004 (study PRJEB25962, sample SAMEA2043049) | human gut metagenome | biome: human gut; feature: human-associated habitat; material: faeces... | reverse complement strand
ATTTAGAGCGCCAAAAATTTCCCATTTCTTTTTATTTAGAGTTCTTAAAACCATTAAACCAAGCACGCTCATCAAATGATTTCTTTTTTGTTTTTATTTTCCGTCTGTATTTTGCAAAGCAGACTATGCTTGCGATGACAAGCCCGATGCCGATGACGAGCACCCAGTGTAGATAGTATGTGTTGAGGAACGGAACGAAAGAGTATACCGGCACGCGCGTTGTTGCCATGCGGTGTTCTTCGGATATCTGCGTTGTCCCGTCGGGGAGAATCTCCATCATCGGGCCGTGGTCGTAGGTAACTTTTTGATACGACTCAATGACCTGCGACAGAGTCAGCAGCACGCCGATTATGATAACTCCGAGCACGAGCGTGACTATTCCCGCAATGAGCAGTTTTCTGACATTTGCGGCGGTGCGGGCGACTGCTGGGATGTCCTCGTCGCAGTCGAGGTTGTCCTTTATGAGATAGTCGGTCGTGACGCCGAAAAGCTTGCTTAACTGTACTATGTTGTCCGTGTCCGGAACGGCGGTGCCGAGCTCCCATTTTGATACCGCCTGCCTCGAGACGGCTATCCTGCTTGCAAGTTCCTCCTGTGACCAGCCGCGCTCTTTTCTGAGTTTTTGCAGTTTTTCGGGGAAGTTCATGACTTTCTCCTTTCGCGTATTTTTTATTGCATCTGTATTTTACACGAAAGCAAAATTTGAGTCAACATATCAGAACTTGCAATCTGTCAACCGGAGCTTACATTGCATATTTGTCCGGTTGCGGCGGGGAAAATAAAAAATTTTTTATTTTATATCCCTCTATCTTGTCTGCAATTTGACTAAAATATCCATATATAGAGTGCTGATTTTCATCACGCAAGTTTTTGAAAAAATATTGCGAAAACCCTTGCAATACAAGGATTTGTGTGGTATCATTATCAGGCATGATTGTGGGAAGTGGGGCAAGTATGCCCGAAACACAATCTGCTGATATGCGATGATGCAGAAGGTGGCCGTCCTTTGAGACGGGGAATTTCTGCGGAGTATGTCCGATTTTAAAACCGGGCGAAACAGGTCTGACTGCCGCACGGGGTGCGTTTCCCTCGCACCTTCGCTTGAGGCAGCAGTAATTGCATCTGCTTTCTTCACACCCGGAAATATCGTTTTCCGGTTTTTAAAAAGGAGAACGAGGAAACACCCGGAGGCGTTGAAAGAAAAGAAGCAATGCCCGCCAATCATTAAGGAGGCGCAAACAATGGCAGCAAAGGGAAAAATCAGAATCAGACTCAAGGGCTATGACCACAACCTCGTCGACAAGGCGGCGGAGAAGATCGTAGAGACCGCAAAGAGAACCGATGCTCAGGTCTCAGGTCCCGTACCGCTCCCGACAGAGAAGGAAGTCGTTACCGTCCTTCGCGCAGTCCACAAGTACAAGGACTCCCGCGAGCAGTTTGAGCAGCGTACACACAAAAGGCTCATAGACATCATCAGACCTTCAGCAAAGACTGTTGAAGCTCTTACCGGTCTTGAGCTTCCCGCAGGCGTGGATATAGAGATCAAACTCTAATACTCTAATACATTATATATATGCGTGAGAGCGCGAATATAATGTACGCCGCAGGTCAAGTTGGCGAGAGCCAACCAATAACCTAAAGGAGGAGAAAGGAACTATGCAAAAAGCACTCATCGGAAAGAAGATCGGCATGACTCAGATCTTCGATGCAAACGGAAACGTTGTTCCCGTAACAGTCGTCGAGGCAGGCCCCTGCTCTGTCGTTATGAAGAAGACTGTTGAAAACGACGGCTACGAAGCTGTTCAGCTCGGCTTCGGCGACGTCAAAGTTCAGAGAGTCAACAAGCCCATGAAGGGTCACTTCGACAAGGCGGGCACAGCCCCCAAGAAGTCCCTCAGAGAGTTCAGACTTGACGATCAGTCGAGCCTCAACGTGGGCGATATCCTCAAGGCCGACGTTTTCGCTGTTGGCGATCACGTTGACGTTGTCGGTACAAGCAAAGGTAAGGGCACCGCAGGCGCCATCAAGAGATGGAACTTCTCCAGACTCAAGATGACTCACGGTACCGGACCCAACGCAAGACACGCCGGTTCTCTCGGCGCGTGCAGCGATCCCTCGAGAGTTTACAAGGGAAAGAAGCTCGCAGGTCACCTCGGCCACGAGAGAGTTACTATCCAGAATCTTGACATTGTCAAGGTCGATGCTGAGAACAACCTTATCGCTATCAAGGGCGGCATTCCCGGCCCCAAGGGCGGCATCGTTCTCATCAGAGACAGCGTTAAGAATGTGTAAGAAAGGAGTAGAGTTTAATGCCTAATTATTCAGTTTTTGACAAGACCGGCAAGAAGGTATCGGACATTGCCCTTTCGGACGCGATCTTCGCAATCACCCCGAACGCTTCGGCAATGCACCTCTGCGTGGTAGCATATTTGGCAAACCAGCGCCAGGGCACTCAGTCTACCCTTACACGCGCTGAAGTCAGAGGCGGCGGCAAGAAGCCCTGGAGACAGAAGGGCTCGGGCCGCGCAAGACAGGGCTCCATCAGAAGCCCGCAGTGGACCCACGGCGGTATCGCACTCGGCCCCAAGCCCCGTGAGTACAGCAAGACAGTCAACAAGAAGGTCAGAAGACTCGCTATGAAGTCTGCTCTTTCCTCCAAGGTCGCAGCTGAGGAGCTTATCGTCCTCGACAGCCTTGAGATGAACGAGATCAAGACCAAGGAAGTTGTCAGCGTTCTCAAGGCTCTTGAGACCGGTAAGAAGGTTCTCATCGTCCTTCCCGAGAAGAACGAGACCGTCTACAGAAGCGCTCGCAACATCAAGGGCGTCAAGACCACTCTTGTCAGCACACTCAATGTTTACGATATCCTCAACTGCGATTCTCTCGTAGTGCTCAAGGATGCCGTATCGAAGATTGAGGAGGTATACGCATGAGCAAGATAGCACAGGACATCATCCTTCGTCCTATCATCACCGAGGAGAGCATGCTCGGTACAGCGGACAAGAAGTACACCTTCTCCGTTGCCAAGGACGCAAACAAGATAGAGATCGCCAAGGCAGTTGAAGAGCTCTTCAAGGTCGAAGTCAAGAGCGTCAACACCGTTAACTGCCGCGGCAAGAAGCGCCGCTACGGCCGTTTCGAGGGATTCACTTCCTCGTGGAAAAAGGCTATAGTGACCCTTACGGAGAACTCCAAGACCATCGAGTTCTTCGACGGCATGATGTAATAATCAACCAATAATCCGGCGGTAAAGTATGGAGGGTCGACACCTCCGCAAAGCCGCTATGAGGAGAGTGAAACCAAATGTCGATCAGAGTTTACAAGCCGACAACAAACGGTCGCCGTAACATGTCGGTCACAGATTACTCCGGGCTGTCAAAGGTTGCTCCCGAGAGAAGCCTTCTTGCTCCTCTCTCCAAGAACTCCGGACGCAACAGCTACGGCAGAATCACCGTTCGCCATCGCGGCGGCGGAAACCGCAGAAAGTATCGTATAATCGACTTCAAGCGCGATAAGTTCGATGTTTCTGCAACTGTTAAAACACTTGAGTACGATCCCAACCGTTCAGCTCATATAGCTCTGCTTGAGTATGCCGACGGCGAGAAGAGATACATCCTCGCTCCCGCAGGCCTCGCAGTGGGCGACACGGTTGTCGCAGGCCCCGATGCCGATATCAAGGTCGGCAACGCACTTCCCCTGACCAACATCCCCACCGGTACTTTCGTTCACAACGTTGAGCTTTATCCCGGCAGAGGCGGTCAGCTGGCAAGAGCGGCGGGCAACTCCGCACAGCTCATGGCTAAGGAAGGCGCATACGCCCTTCTTCGTCTGCCCTCGGGCGAGCTGAGAAACGTTCCCGCTTCCTGCATGGCAACAGTCGGTCAGGTCGGCAACGTTGACCACGAGAATGTCAAGATCGGTAAGGCAGGCCGCAGCCGTCACCTCGGCTGGAGACCCACCGTCCGCGGCTCCGTCATGAACCCGAACGACCACCCGCACGGCGGCGGTGAGGGCAAGAGCCCGATCGGTAGACCCGGTCCCTGCACTCCGTGGGGCAAGCCCGCACTCGGCTATAAGACGAGAAACACCAAGAAGGCCTCCGATAAGCTTATCGTGAAGCGCCGCAACGGCAAGTAAGTCGAGAAAGGAGCAGAAATAATGGGCAGAAGCGTTAAAAAAGGACCTTTCGTGCAGCCTAAACTGCTCGAGAGAGTCGTGGAGATGAACAAGTCCGGCAACAAGCAGGTTCTCAAGACCTGGAGCCGCAGCTCCACAATCTTTCCCGAATTTGTCGGCCACACCTTCGCTGTTCATGACGGACGCAAGCATGTCCCCGTGTATGTAACAGAGGATATGGTTGGACATAAACTCGGTGAATTCGCACCGACCAGAACTTTCAAGGGTCATGCGGGTTCCAAAACAACAAATAACGGTAAATAATCAGTCGAAAGGAGTGTGTAACAATGCAGGATAATACAATGCCTCAGGCAGTGGCTAAGGCAAACTATGTGCGCATTGCTCCCCGCAAGGTTCAGATAGTTCTCGACCTTATCCGCAATCAGCCGGCAGACAAAGCGCTGGCAATTCTCAAACACACGCCCAAGGCTGCGTGTGAACCGCTTCTTAAACTTTTGAAGTCCGCTATAGCGAACGCTGAGAACAAGAACATGGACACTTCCAATCTTTACATCAGCGAGTGCACTGTAGGTCAGGGACCGACCCTCAAGAGAATAAGAGCGAGAGCTCAGGGCAGAGCGTTCAGAATCAACAAGAAGACGTCGCACATCACCCTGGTGCTCAAGGAAGCGGAATAAGCGAGGAGGAGGTTAAACAATGGGACAGAAAATTAATCCCACCGGTCTTAGAATCGGTGTAATTAAAGACTGGGAGTCACGCTGGTACGCAGATCCCAAGGATTTCGGCGATACCCTCGTTGAAGATCACAAGCTGCGTGAATTCCTCCTTGAGCTCCTTGCTCCGGCAGGCGTGCCCAAGATCGAGATCGAGCGCAATTCCAAGAGAGTCAACATCAACATTTTCTGCGCAAAGCCCGGCATGGTTATAGGCAAGGGCGGCGCTGAGATAGAGAAGCTCAAGAAGCTCTGCGAGAGCAAGCTCGGCGGCAAAGAGGTTTCGCTCAACATCGTTGAAGTTAAGCAGCCCGACCTTGACGCTCAGCTCGTCGCTGAGAACATCGCTTCTCAGCTTGAAAGAAGAGTTTCCTTCCGCCGTGCTCTCAAGCAGTCCATCGGACGCACTATGAGACTTGGCGCAAGAGGTATAAAGACTCAGGTTTCCGGCCGTCTGGGCGGTGCGGAAATAGCACGTACAGAGCAGTATCATGAGGGTACTATCCCGCTGCAGACCATTAGAGCCGACATCGACTATGGCTTCGCTGAGGCCAAGACCACTTACGGCCGCATCGGTGTCAAGGTCTGGATCTACAAGGGTGAGGTTCTTCATGACAACCGCAGCAGCAATAACAGAAGAAGATCATCACGCAAGGAAGGGGGAGCTCGCTAATGCTGTTACCCAAGAGAGTTAAGCACCGCAGGGTACAGAGAGGCAGAATGACCGGTAAGGCCATGAGAGGCAACAAGGTCTCTTACGGAGATTTCGGTCTCGTAGCTCTCGAGCCCGCCTGGATCACCGCTAACCAGATCGAGGCAGCCCGTATCGCAATGACCCGTTACATCAAGCGTGGCGGTCAGGTCTGGATAAAGATTTTCCCCGACAAGCCGGTAACCAAGAAGCCCGCTGAAACCCGCATGGGTTCCGGTAAAGGTGCTCCCGAGTATTGGGTTGCCGTTGTTAAGCCCGGCAGAGTCATGTTTGAGATTGCCGGCGTTGATAAGGAGCTCGCAGAAGAGGCTATGCGTCTTGCTGCTCACAAGCTCCCCATCAAGTGCAAATTTGTAACTAAGGAAGAAACGGGTGGTGAACAGGAATGAAAGCCAGTGAAATAAGAAAACTTTCCGCCAAAGAGCTGGATGCTAAGCTGCTTGAGTTAAAGGATGAGCTTTTCAAACTGCGCTTCCAGCAGGCTGTTAACCAGCTCGACAACCCGATGCGAATCAGTGCCGTCAAGAAGGACATAGCGCGCATTAAGACAGTTCAGCGCGATATCGAGCTTCACGGCGCCAATTCGTGATGAAAGGGAGGTCAACACTTATGGAAAGAAACCTCAGAAAAACTCGCGTTGGCATTGTGACCAGCGATAAGATGGATAAGACTGTTGTCGTCTCCATCAAGGATAGGGTAAAGCATCCGCTTTACAAGAAGATCGTTAACCGCACCATCAAGCTCAAGGCTCATGATGAGAACAACACCTGCGGAATCGGCGACCGTGTCCTCGTCATGGAGACCCGCCCGATGTCCAAGGATAAGAGATGGCGCGTAGTTGAGATCATCGAGAAGGCTAAATAATTTTTTGGTAACAGTAAGGAGGCAGACACTGTGATACAGCAACAGAGTTACCTCAAGGTTGCCGACAACACCGGCGCGAAGGAGATTATGTGCATTCGCGTTCTCGGAGGTTCCGGCAGGAGGTATGCCAATATCGGCGACGTCATAGTTGCTTCGGTTAAAAAAGCAGCACCCGGCGGCGTAGTTAAAAAAGGCGAGGTCGTTAAGGCAGTCGTAGTTCGTACTGCAAAAGGAGTTCGCCGTGATGACGGCACCTACATTCGCTTCGATGAGAATGCAGCTGTTATCATCAAAGAAGACAAAAATCCCAAAGGCACTCGTATCTTTGGACCGGTAGCGAGAGAGCTGCGTGAGAAAGATTATCTCAAGATTCTCTCTCTGGCTCCCGAAGTGCTTTAAGGCGGAGGTGCAACGATGAGTAATAAGGTTCATGTTAAGACCGGTGACGAGGTTGTCGTCATCAACGGCAAGTACCGCGGCAAGAGAGGCAAGGTCCTCCAGGTCAGCCCTTCCGAGGGTAAGGTTATTGTCGAGGGCGTGAATATCGTCACGAAGCACGTTAAGCCCCGCAAGATGGGTGAGGCCGGCGGTCTCATCAAGGCTGAAAGCGCCCTTTATGCAGATAAGGTTCAGCTCGTTTGCCCCAAGTGCGGCAGACCCACCAGAACCGGCAGCAAGATCAACGCAAAAGGCAAGAAAGTCCGCACATGCAAGAAGAGCGACTGCCTTGCAGAATTCGAATAAGGGAGGAGCATGACAATGGCAGCAAGGTTAAAAGAGACCTATATAAACGAAGTTGCACCTGCTCTTATGAAGAAGTTCGAGTATAAGAGCGTCATGCAGATCCCGAAGCTTGACAAGATTGTGGTCAACATCGCTTGCGGCGAGGCAAGAGAGAACTCCAAGGTTCTTGATTCCGTCGTCTCCGACCTCATGCAGATCACCGGTCAGAGACCCGTGATGTGCAGAGCGAAGAAGTCGATCGCTAACTTCAAGCTCCGTGAAGGCATGGTTATCGGTGCCAAGGTTACCCTCAGGGGAGACAGAATGTATGAGTTCCTTGACAGGTTCTTCAATCTCGCTCTTCCCCGCGTCAGAGACTTCAGAGGTATCAACCCGAACTCTTTCGACGGCAGAGGCAACTATTCTCTGGGTATCAAGGAACAGCTGATATTCCCCGAGATCGAGTACGACAAGATTGACAAGGTCAGAGGCATGGATATTTGCTTTGTCACGACAGCTAATACTGATGAAGAGGCACGCGAGCTGCTCACTCTCATGGGCGCTCCGTTCGCAAAATAAGGAGGAATTACGGTGGCCAAAACATCCATGAAGGTTAAGCAGGCTAGACCCGCTAAGTATTCTTCAAGGGCTTACAACAGATGTAAGATCTGCGGCAGACCGCACGCCTATCTTCGCAAATACGGAGTATGCCGCATCTGCTTCAGAGAGCTGGCTCATGCCGGTCAGATCCCCGGCGTCAAGAAGGCCAGCTGGTAAAAGAGCAATTGCAAAAGGAGGTTCAACAGTATGCAAATTACTGATTCCATCGCCGATATGCTCACAAGAATCCGCAATGCGAATTCCGCAAAGCATGATACGGTGAAGATTCCCGCATCCAATATGAAGAAGGCGATTGCTCAAATTCTTCTTGATGAGGGTTACATCAAGGGATTCAAGGTTGAGGACGACGGTAAGCAGGGCGTCATCGAGATCGCTCTCAAGTACGGCCCCAACAAGTCACAGGTTATAACCGGTCTGCGCAGAGTTTCAAAGCCCGGTCTGCGTATATATACCAACTGCGAGGATATGCCCAGAGTCATGAAGGGTCTCGGCATCGCTATCCTCTCAACAAGCAAGGGCATTATGACGGACAAGGATGCACGCAAAGCCAATGTCGGCGGCGAAGTCCTTGCATTTATCTGGTAAGGAGGTGCTGTAAATGTCACGCATAGGAAACAAACCCATCGCAATCCCCGCAGGGGTTACTGTGCAGGTGGACGGCAGCACTGTCACCGTTAAGGGTGCCAAAGGCGAGCTTACCAGAACCGTGCACAGCAATATGGCTGTCGAAGTCGAAGGCGCGACCGTTCACGTCAAGCGCCCCGACGACACCAAGCTCAACAAGTCCCTTCACGGTCTTACCCGCACACTCGTCGCCAACATGGTGACCGGCGTCAGCGAGGGCTACAAGAAGGAGCTTGAAATCAACGGCGTAGGTTACCGTGCCGCTAAAGAGGGCAAGGAGCTTGTTCTCAATATCGGTTTCTCGCATCAGGTCAGAGTGGCCGAGATCGACGGTATCACCATCGAGGTTCCCGCGCCCAACAAGATCGTTATCTCCGGTCCCGACAAGCAGAAGGTCGGCCAGTTTGCAGCGGAAGTTCGTGAGAAGCGTCCCCCCGAGCCGTACAAGGGCAAGGGCATCAAGTATGTTGATGAGCATATCCGCCGCAAGGAAGGCAAGGCCGGCAAGGGCGGTAAGTAAGTTTAGGTTAAGGAGTGAAAAGTTATGGTTAACAGACCGGACAGCAAGAAAGCAAGACAGAAGCGCCACACCAGAGTGCGTGCTAAGATCTCCGGAACTGCAGAATGCCCCCGCCTTAATGTATTCCGCTCCCTGCAGCACATCTATGCTCAGATCATAGACGATGTTTCAGGCAAGACCCTTGTTTCAGCCTCTACTGTTGAGAAGGATTTTGAGGATTACGGCGGAAATAAATCCGCAGCCCGCAAGGTGGGCATCACACTGGCAAAGAGAGCAGCCGAAAAGGGAATAACCGATGTTGTTTTCGACCGCGGCGGCTACGTTTATCACGGCCGTGTTCAGGAACTGGCCGAAGGCGCCCGTGAGGGCGGCCTCAACTTCTAAGGAAAGGGAGGATACTTTTGGCTAAGATTGATGCATCGGCATATGAACTCACTGAAAGAGTTGTCACTATCAACCGCGTATCGAAAACCGTTAAGGGCGGCCGTATATTCAAGTTCGCCGCTCTCGTAGTCGTCGGTGACGGCAACGGAATCGTCGGCTTCGGTCTCGGCAAGTCCGGCGAAGTTCCGGACGCCATCCGCAAGGGTATCGAAGATGCGAAGAAGAACCTGATGAAGGTTTCACTTAAGGGAACAACCATTCCCCACGAGGTTATAGGTAAGTTCGGCGCAGGCGTCGTCCTGCTCAAGCCCGCAGCACCCGGTACCGGCGTTATCGCCGGCGGTCCTGTCCGTGCAGTCGTTGAGACTGTCGGAATCAAGGATATCCGTGCTAAGGCTCTCAGATCCAACAACCCCTGTAACGTCGTCAGAGCAACACTTGGCGGTCTTGCACAGCTTCGCAACGTCGATGAAGTTGCGGCTATAAGAGGCAAGTCGGAAAAAGAAATTTTAGGTTAAGGAGGGTGGACAACAATGGCAGATATTAACGTAAAGCTCGTCAAGAGCCTTATCGGAAGTACTAAACCTCAGATTGCCACCGCCTATGCACTCGGTCTCCACAAGATCGGCGACGAGTCAGTTCAGCCTGACAACGCTGCCACCCGCGGCAAGATCAGAAAACTTGCCCACCTTGTCGAGACAAGTGAAGTCGAGCAAGGAGGTGCTGAATGATGAAATTGCATGAGCTTTCACCTGCACCCGGTTCTGTCAAAGAGCGTAAGCGTATAGGCAGAGGCGCTGCTTCAGGTCAGGGTAAGACCGCCGGTAAAGGCCACAAGGGCCAGAAGGCAAGAAGCGGAAGCAACGCGCACATCGGTTTCGAAGGCGGCCAGATGCCCCTTCAGAGAAGAATCCCCAAAAGAGGTTTTGTCAACATTTTTGCGAAAGAGATCGCAACTGTTAACGTAGCAGCTATCAACGACAAGTTCGAGGACGGCGCTACCGTAACTATAGAAGCCCTCGTCGAGTCCGGTCTTGTCAAGAAGACACTCGACGGCGTCAAAGTCTTAGGACAGGGCGAACTTACGAAGAAGCTAACAGTTCAGGCTAATGCTTTTTCTGCTTCCGCCAAGGCTAAGATTGAGGCTGCGGGCGGAAAGGCAGAGGTAATCTGAAAATGTTCAAGACTTTTGCCAACGCATGGAAGATCCCGGAGCTCAGAAAGAAGATTCTCTTCACCGCTCTGATTGTTCTTATTTTCAGAGTCGGCTCCGCTATTCCGGTTCCGTTCACAAACATCCTCATTGAGGGCGGCAATCTTGTTCAGGACGGCAGCACCTTCCTGAACTACCTGATAATGATGACCGGTGACGCGTTCAACTACGGTACTCTGTTCGCTCTGTCGATCACCCCGTACATCAACTCGTCGATTATCATGCAGCTCCTCTGCGTCGCTATTCCTCCCCTGGAGAGACTGGCGAAGGAAGAGGACGGTCAGAAGAAAATTGCTTCCATCACAAGATATGTTACTGTTGTTCTCGGTATCATCCAGAGCGTAGCATACTACTTCTATATCAGAAGCGCCGGTTACCTTTCAAAGGCTGCTGACGGCAGCGCCTACACAGGCTTTGCAATGGTCTTCCAGGCCATCGTCATCATCCTTTGCTTCACGGCAGGTACCGCGCTTATCATGTGGCTCGGTGAGCAGATCAACGACAAGGGCATCGGCAACGGTATCTCGATAATCCTTTTCGCAGGTATCGTTTCGAGAATCCCCGCTCTGATCACCCAGCTCTTCGGCGGCTCGGGCACCGGCAGCTACTGGTCAAGAGGCGGCGTCTACTACTTCCTTTCACCCTTCGTCTGCGTCATCCTTATTCTGATGGTCGCATTCATCGTGTGGATGGACAATGCAGAGAGACGCATTCCCGTCCAGTACGCCAAGCGCGTCGTCGGCCGCAAGATGTATGGCGGCCAGAACACCCATATTCCGATAAAGGTCAATATGTCCGGTGTTATGCCCATCATCTTCGCGGGCTCCATTCTTTCCATCCCGCCCACCATCCAGATGTTCATTCCGTCTGCAAAGCTTGCAGACAGCAAGTTTTGGACCGGTTTCTTCAAGGTGTTCACCTCGACTCACTGGGCTTACGGCATTATCTACTTCATACTGATAATCGCTTTCGCCTATTTCTATTCGAGCATCCAGTACAATCCTATTGAGATGTCCCAGAACATCGCCAAGAACGGCGGTATGATCCCCGGTATTCGTACCGGCAGACCCACATCGGACTACATTGCAAGGATCATTTCGAGAATCACACTTCTCGGAGCTCTCCTTCTGAGTGTCGTCGCTATCTTCCCGATCGTGTTCTCGCAGCTTACAACGCTGATCCTTACAAAGACAACGGTTTATGCTGACGGTATGAACGTTTCGCTCGGCGGTACGTCGATAATAATCCTTGTCGGTGTTGCTCTTGAAACTGTCAAGCAGCTCGAGAGCCAGATGATGATGCGTCACTATAAGGGCTTCCTTGATTAAGCCCTGCCGCAACTAACGGCAAAAACGGAGGATAAGCATGATAGTGCTCAAAACAAGTCACGAGCTCTCGCTGATGAGAGAGGCTTGCAGAATATCTGCAGGAGCATTAAAAGTGGCGGGCGAGGCTGTCGAGCCGGGCGTTACTACCGCTCAGATCGATAAGATCGCACACGAATATATTCTAAAAGCAGGGGCCACGCCTACGTTCCTTAATTACAACGGGTTCCCCGCTACGGCATGCATTTCCATAAACGATGAGATCATTCACGGAATACCCAGCCACAGACGTGTTATCAAAAGCGGCGATATAGTCAGCATTGACCTCGGCGCTTCGATAAACGGCTATACCGGCGACAACGCTGCCACTTTCGCCTGCGGGGACATTTCCCCCGAGGCGAAGCGGCTGTGCGACGTGACCAGAGAGAGCCTCTATGAAGGCATCAAAAAGGCGGTCGCAGGCGGCAGACTCGGCGATATAGGCTTCGCTATTGCGAGCTACTGCGAGGAGCGCGGCTTCTCCGTCGTTCGCGAATATACGGGGCACGGCGTGGGTGCAAATCTCCATGAGGATCCCAGCGTACCGAATTTCGGCACGCCAGGAAGAGGCGTTCGCCTGCTGCCCGGCATGACTATTGCCATCGAACCGATGATAAATCAGGGCTCTGCGGCTATCCGTACTCAACCCGACGGGTGGACTGTCAGAACCAAAGACGGCAAACTCTCAGCTCATTTCGAACACACCGTCGCCATTACGGCTGACGGGCCGAAGATAATGACTCAGCTTTAAGCGGAGGATTGATGATGAGCTTTCAACGAGGCTGCGTCGTAAGATCCACGGCCGGACGTGACAAGGGCAGACTGCTTGCAGTCACCGCTGTCACGCAGCGCGGCGTCGAGGTCTGCGACGGTAAGGAGCGCAAGCTCCTCAGACCCAAAATCAAGAATCCTAAGCACGTCGAGCCGACGCCGATGCGTCTGACGCAGGAGGATATGGCATTTGACAGCCGTCTGCGCCGCGCGCTCAGAAGGCTTGAGGATGAGACTGCATCATTGTAGGGAGGTCAGTATATGTCAAAGCAGGATATGATCGAGATTGAAGGTACGGTAGTAGAGGCCCTGCCCAACGCGACTTTCACAGTCGAGCTGGAAAACGGCCACCAGATATTGGCTCATATCTCCGGTAAGCTCAGGATGAACTACATCCGCATTCTTCCGGGAGATAAGGTCACGGTCGAAATGTCGCCATACGACCTGACGAAGGGCCGCATAACATGGCGTTCCAAGTAAAAGGAGGGTATTCTAATGAAAGTCAGACCTTCTGTCAAAAAAATGTGTGAAAAGTGTAAGATCATCAAGCGCAAGGGAAAAGTAATGGTTATCTGTGAAAATCCCAAGCACAAGCAGCGTCAGGGCTAATGACGCAAACCATTCAATGGAGGTGCAACTGACAAATGGCGCGTATTTCAGGTGTTGACCTGCCTAGAGAGAAAAGAGTCGAGATCGCTCTGACCTACATCTACGGTATCGGTCGCAAAACCGCAAGCGATATTATCGCCGCAACAGGAGTTAATCCCGATATAAGAGTCAAGGACCTGTCCGAGGATGACGTCTCTAAGCTTCGTGAGTATATAGATCATCACTGCAAGGTCGAGGGTGACCTTCGCCGTGAGACCGCTTTCGATATCAAGAGACTCGTCGAGATCGGCTGCTATCGCGGTGTCCGTCACCGCAAGGGTCTGCCGGTTAGAGGCCAGCGTTCCAAGACCAATGCCCGTACACGCAAGGGTCCGAAGAAGACCATTGCTAACAAGAAGAAGTAATCAAGGAGGGATAATATGGCTACCAAAGTTTCCGGCAAAAAAGCAACAGGCACCCGCAAGCGCAAGGAGCGCAAGAATATTGAGCGCGGTGCAGTCCATATCCAATCCACCTTTAACAACACCATCGTCACTATAACCGACACTCAGGGCAACGCTGTTTCCTGGGCAAGTGCCGGCGAAATGGGCTTCAGAGGCTCAAGAAAATCTACTCCCTTTGCTGCTCAGACTGCTGCAGAGACAGCTGCCAAGGCTGCTATGGAGCACGGTATGAAGACGGTTGAGGTTTATGTTAAGGGCCCCGGAGCCGGCAGAGAAGCCGCTATAAGAGCGCTGCAGACGGCGGGTCTTGAAGTCACCCTGATAAAGGACACGACTCCCATTCCCCACAACGGCTGCCGCCCGCCCAAGAGAAGGCGCGTGTAACCAATATTTTAGGAGGTGTAACACATGGCAAGATATACAGGTGCGGTCTGCAAGATGTGCCGCCGCGAGGGCAAGAAGCTCTACCTCAAGGGTGAGCGCTGCTACAGCAACAAGTGCGCTTTTGAGCGCCGTTCTTATGCCCCCGGTCAGCATGGCCAGAGCCGCAAGAAGACCTCTGAATACGGTTTGCAGCTCAGAGCAAAGCAGCAGGCTAAGCGTTACTACGGTATTCAGGAAGGCCAGTTCCACAAGTATTTCCTCATGGCTGAGCGCAAGAAGGGTGTCACCGGTGAAAACCTTCTTCGTATCTGCGAGAGCAGACTTGACAATGTAGTTTATCTTCTCGGCTGGGCTAACTCCAGAGCCGAAGCAAGACAGCTCGTTGTCCACGGCCATTATAAAGTAAACGGCAAGAAAGTTGACGTCCCGTCATACCTTCTTAAGGCCGGCGATGTTGTTTCGATCAAGGAGAAGAGCAGAGAGAGCGACAAGATCAAGGCTGTTCTTGAGACCAATTCCGCTCGTCCCGTGCCCGCATGGCTCGAGGCTGACGCTGATAAGCTCACCGCTAAGGTCATCGCCCTTCCCGAGAGAGACCAGATTATGGTTCCCGTCGAAGAGCATCTTATCGTCGAGTTGTACTCGAAATAATGCCGCTTAAGCTTAAACGGCTTGTTTTTGAGCAATACTCTTTCAGCGGCCTTGCCGCGTTTTATAAAAAGGAGGGTTTTGAATGATCGGAATCGAGAAGCCCAAGATCGAAACAGAAGGCATTACGCCCGACGGAACCTACGGCAAGTTTATCGTAGAACCCCTTGAGAGAGGTTACGGAACGACCCTCGGTAACTCCCTGCGCCGCGTCCTGCTCTCTTCGCTTCCGGGCTATGCTATAATCTCCGTTAAGATCGATGGTATCCTGCACGAGTTTTCAACGATTCCCGGCGTCAAGGAAGACGTTACGGAGATCGTCCTCAACCTCAAGGATGTCATACTCAAGATCCACGGCGATGGTCCGAAGACTGTCTATATAGACGCTTCCGGCGAGTGCGAGATCACCGCAGGCAGCATTCAGACGGATTCTGAGGTTGAGATCCTCAACCCGGATCTTCATATTGCCACTCTTGACAGCAGTGCGAACGTCCACATGGAGCTCGTCTGCGACAAGGGCAGAGGCTATTATTCGGCCGAGCGCAATAAGGAGAAGTTCCCGCCCACTATAGGCGTTATCGCCATTGACTCGATCTATTCACCCGTGTTAAAGGTCAACTACACAGTCGAAAACACCCGCGTAGGTCATGTTACCGACCTCGACAAGCTCACGCTTGAGGTGTGGACCGACGGCACCATCCACGCAATGGAAGCCGTTTCCCTTGGAGCCAAGATCCTCAACGAGCATCTCTCTCTCTTCGGCGACCTCTCCGATGAGGCGTACGATACAGAGATTATGGTTGTCAAGAGCGACAATGCCAAGGAGAAAGTCCTCGAGATGACTATTGAGGAGCTTGACCTGTCTGTGCGTTCCTTCAATTGCTTGAAGAGAGCCGGCATTAACACTGTTGAAGATCTGATCAGCAAGACCGAGGAGGACATGATGAAAGTCCGCAACCTCGGAAGAAAATCCCTTGACGAGGTTATCGCAAAGCTCAAATCCATGGGCCTGAGCCTCAGCAAGGAAGAGGAATAAGACTCACTACGGTAAAGGAGTGTGAATTAAATGCCCGGAACCAGAAAACTTGGCAGAACTACGGATCACCGTATTTCTATGCTCAGAGGTATGGTCACATATCTCTTCGAGAACGGCAGGATCGAAACCACCGTTACAAGGGCTAAGGAAGTTCGCGCTATGGCCGAGAAAATGATCACCATAGCTAAGGACAACTCACTTCACTCGAAGCGCAAAGTCATGGCATACATCACCAAAGAAGATGTTGCAAAGAAGCTCTTTGAGGATATCGCCCCCAAATATAAGGACGTTAACGGCGGTTATACCCGCATAATCAAAACAGGTCCCCGCAGAGGAGACGCAGCTGAGATGTGCATCATCGAGCTCGTCTGATCTGAGCCTGAAGAGATCAAAAGTTAATTTCAGCGCCGCAGAGGTTTTGCCCCTGCGGCGCTGTTTTTGTTATACAAAAAAGGCAGCGGCAAGAACCGCTGTCCTTTTTATTTATCCTCAGGCTGCGGCGCGCAGTAGTTCTCCGCCGCGAATTTAAAACCGTCGCGTATGAATTTGTTCGCCTCCTTGGCGATGTTTGCAAAATAATATATATCGAAGCTGTGGAATCCGCCCTCGAATATCCTGAACTCAACGGGAACACCCGCCGCCCGGAGCGAATCGACATAACTCTGCGTCTCCGCAAGAAACGGGTCTATACTGCCGATAAAGGTGAGCGTCGGCGGCAGATCGGAAAAGTCCGTCTCGCGCGCGGGCGCGGCGTATTTTGAGACTCTGTCCGTGCCGTAGTCGCCGCCCAAATAGAGCTCCCACGCAGCTATGTTCGACTTCGTGTTCCAGACGGGCGCGTCGTTGTTTTTTGAAGTCTCGGTCGGTCGGTCATCGAGCATAGGGTAGAGCGGCATCTGGAATGCTATGTTCACTTCGCCCCTGTCGCGGGCGTAGAGCGTGAGCGCCGCGGTCATCCCGCCGCCCGCGCTGTTGCCGCCGACGAATATCTTGTCCCGTCTCATGCCGTATTTTTCGCCGTTCTCCTTGAGCCAGAGCAGAGCAAGATAGCAGTCCTCGAGTGCGGCGGGAAAGGGGGCATAGAGCGATTTTTTGTAGTCCGGCACGACCATGACGCAGCCTGTTGCGCCGACAAACGAGCGCACAAATCCGTGATCCTGTTCCGGGATACCCATGGCGTAGCCGCCGCCGTGTATCCACAGAAGCCCCGGCACTTCGCCGCCGAGCTTTCGCGGCGAATATATGCAGAGCCGGAGCTCGCTCCCGTCCGCACGTGGAATCTTTATCTGTTCGCACCTTATCTTCCACGGAGTGACATCCGCGCCGCGCCCGAAATTTTTCAGAATGAAGTTGCAGAACTTGAACTTCCGCTCGCTGAAGCTCGGCCAGACGAAGCGGATAGCCTCGCCTATCGGGCGCAGCTGGCGGTCGATCATGCTTGATTTTATAACCATATCTTTTCACCGTAAAAAAACGAGGACCGACGGTGTCCCGTCGCTTCGGCGGTCACTGCGGTCCTCCGCTTGAATTTTTGTTACTTGCCTATGGTCTCTCTGTATAGACGCATATATTCTCTCGCCGAGCGTCCCCAGCTGTTGTCGCATTCGAGCGCGCGTTCAACCAGCGAAGCCCAGTATTTCTTGTCCGAATACGCACCGAGCGATCTGCGGATCGCGTCGAGCATATCGTGGGCGTTGTAGCTCTTGAAAGTGAAGCCGTTGCCCTCGCCGTCGCCGGAGTCGGTGATGCTGTCCTTGAGTCCGCCGGTTTCGCGGACTATCGGGAGAGTGCCGTATCTGAGCGCGAGCATCTGCGAAAGGCCGCACGGCTCGCTCTTCGACGGCATGAGGAACATGTCGCATCCGGCATATATCTTGCGCGCGAGGTCGGGAATGAATGCTATTCTCAGCCCGACTTTTCCCGGGTAACGCGCTTCAATCTCGCGGAAGAAGTTCTCATATTCCCAGTCGCCTGTGCCGAGCACAACGAGCTGAACATCAGTCGTGCTCAGCAGCTCGTCGAGGACGGCCTTGACGAGGTCGAGACCCTTGTGCGAAACAAGGCGCGATACCATGCCGATTATCGGCACATCGTCGCGCACGGGCAGGGAGAACTCGCGCTGGAGATCCGCCTTGTCCTCTTTCTTGCCTGCGGGGTCTTTTGCGGAGAAGTTCTTCGCAATCGCCTTATCGGTCTCGGGGTTATAGATATCCGTATCTATGCCGTTGAGGATGCCGTGGAGCTTATACTGGCGCTCGCGCAGAATCGGATCGAGTCCGTGGCTGAACCAGGGGTCGAGTATCTCTTCTGCGTAGGTCGGGCTGACCGTGGTCACGACATCGGCGCATTCGATAGCGCCTTTCATCAGGTTGAGCGTGCCGCCGAAATCGAGCAGCTGCTCATGCTGTTCGCCGAGACCGAACACATCGCTGAGTATCTCTTTGCCGTAAACGCCCTGATACTGGATGTTGTGGATGGTGAATATGTTCTTTATGCCCTCGTAGCCCTCGCGGTTCGCGTACATCGTTGAGTAGTAGACCGGGACGAGAGCCGTCTGCCAGTCATTCGTATGGATGATGTCGGGCTTGAAGTCGATGTGCGGGATTATCTCAAGTACCGCGCGGGAGAAGAACGCAAAACGCTCCGCGTCGTCATAGTGACCATAGATGCCGTCGCGCTTGAAATAATACTCGTTGTCGATAAAATAGAATATAACGCCGTCTATCTTCGCCTCGAAGATGCCGCAGTACTGCCTGCGCCACGAGACGGGGACGGTGATATGTGTGATGAACTGCATCCGGTCGCGCAGTTCCTGCTTTATTCCGCTGTAGAGCGGCATGACAACACGGCAGCCGACAAGGCGCTTGCGCAGTGCCTTGGGCAGAGAGCCGGCAACGTCGCCGAGCCCGCCGCTCGCCATGAAGGGAAGAGCTTCGCTTGCAGCATATAAGATTTTCATTTTTTCAGTCCCCTTTCGATCAGACCACTATGCCCTTGCCGACATATACCGGGAAGGTGTCGGTGCCGCAGAGTGATTTGTCGGGTTTGATTATAGATATCTTATCCATTATCACGCTGTTGAGCGTCGCGCCGGAGCCGACATACGCGCCCTGCATGACGATGGAGTTTTTGACGACCGCATCCTTGCCGATGGTGACGCCGCGGAAGAGAATGCTGTTTTCAACCTTGCCCTCTATCTTGCAGCCGTCGGCAATGAGACTGTTTTTGACATCTGCGCCGAGTCCGTAAATCGCCGGAACCTCGTCGCGTACCTTTGTATAGACCGGGCGCTCTCTGCAGAACAGCTCGGAGCGGTTGCCAAGGTCGAGCAGAGCCATGTTCGCGTCGTAGAAGCTCTTGAGCGAGTCGAGAGTGACGACAAAGCCCTCGGCTTTATAGCCGCAAATTTTCAGCGCGCCGACATTCGCCTGGATGAGATCGCGCTCGAAGTCGGTGTAGTGCATGCTCGCCGCCTGAGAGATAAGTCTCTCGAGCAGTGACTTCTTGAGCAGGAACACATTGAGCGAATAGTTGCCCTCAGCGCCGCCTGTCGAAGAAATTGCGATTTCTTTTATGCGTCTATCGGAGTCGAGGTCGAATGTCATGGTGTTGCTCAGCGCGGGAACGGTGCCGTGGCAGTATGCCGCGGTGATATCCGCACCGCTCTGCTCGTGCGCGTCAAAGAGCAGGTTGAGATCAATATTGCAAATCGTGTTGCAGTCGCAGAGCAGGACATATTCGTTAGTCGAGCTCGATATGAACGAAGCGCAGCCTATAAGCGCGTCAATTCTGTTTGCAAACAGTCCGCCGGAATCCTCTGCGGAGTTGAACGGCGGCAGAATGAACATACCCTCGCGCTTGCGGGAAAGATCCCACGGCTTGCCCGTGCCGAGGTGATCCATCAGCGAACGGTAGTTGCTCTTGGTTATAACGCCGACCTTGGAGATGCCGGAGTTGACCATATTTGAAAGCGGGAAGTCTATGAGCCTGTATCTTCCGCCGAACGGGACGGAGCCCATCGTGCGCATATTTGTAAGCTCGGGAAGCGACTGGTCATAGGTGCTGGCATATATTATGCCGAGAACATTGTTGGCTCTCATTTGCGAACGTCCTCCTTTTCTCCGTCATACATGGCCTTGGGCTCAATCTTCATGCCCTTTTTGACCGTGACGCCCTTGCCGATAACGGCGACGCCCCATTTGTCGAGATCTTCCATAGCCTCGGGACGCTCACCGACAACGGCGTTCTCTTCAATCACCGCGTTCTCCGCGACAATTGCATATTGAACCACCGCGCCGGATTTAATAACCGTGCCGGGCATGATTATCGAGTCTCTTATTACCGCGCCCTTTTCTATCGTGACATCCGCGAAGATAACGGAGAAGTCAACATCGCCGGAAATCTCGCAGCCCTCGGTCACCATGGAGTTCTGAACCGTTGCGTCGGGCGAGACATAGTGCGGCGGGGCGGTGGGGGTGCGGGAATATATCTTCCACGACGGGTCGCTCAGGTCGAGATCGACCTTGGGGTTGAGCAGGTCGAGGTTTGCCTCCCAGAGGCTGTCTATCGTGCCGACATCCTTCCAGTAGCCGTCGAACTGATAGGCAAAAAGACGCTCGCCCGCCTCGTGCATCGCGGGGATAAGATCATGACCGAAGTCGTTGCCTGAGGCGGGGTTTGCCTCGTCCTCGAGCAGATAGCGGCGAAGCTTGCTCCAGGTGAATATGTATACGCCCATGGAAGCCTTGTTGCTGCGCGGATGCTTCGGCTTCTCTTCAAACTCGGATATCGAGCCGTCGTCGTTGACGAACATCAGACCGAAGCGCGAAGCCTCCTCCCACGGAACTTCGAGGGAAGCGATGGTGCAGTCGGCGTTCTTCTCTTTGTGATAGGCGAGCATCTTGGAGTAGTCCATTTTATAGATGTGGTCGCCGGAGAGAATAAGAACATATTCGGGCGAGTAGCGGTCGATGAAGTTGATGTTCTGATATATGGCGTTCGCGGTGTTCTTGTACCACTCGGTGCCCTCTATCTGCTGATAGGGGGAGAGGATATGCACACCGCCGTTTTCTCTGTCGAGATCCCACGGCTGACCGTTGCCGATATAGTCGTTGAGCTCAAGCGGCTGATACTGCGTGAGCACGCCGACGGTGTATATGCCGGAGTTGACGCAGTTCGACAGCGGAAAATCGATTATCCTGTACTTGCCGCCGTAGGGAACGGCGGGTTTTGCCATGTTCTTGGTCAGAATACCGAGCCTGCTGCCCTGACCGCCTGCGAGCAGCATAGCGATACATTCTGTTTTTCTGGCCATGTTTATTCCTCCTTGTTATCAGCTTTCTTGCCTTGTTTTTTCAGATAAACGACCGACAGACCCGGGAGCGTGAGCGAGATGCTCTGCCCGAACGAGTGCATCGGGATCGGTTTTGACGTGTAGGTTTTCTGCATCTTTGTTCCGCTGCCGCCGAACTCGGTGCTGTCCGTGTTGAGGACTATGCGGTAAGTGCCCTTGTCCGGCACTCCGATGCGGTAGTTTTCGCGCGTGACGGGGGTGAAGTTGCAGACGGCTATCAGCTCGTCGCCCTTTTTGTCCATGCGGCGGAAGGCAATGACGGAGTTTGCGCTGTCGTCGCTGGATATCCAGCTGAAGCCCTCCCAGCTGTAGTCGATCTCCCACATCGCGGGGTTGCGCTTATAGAAGCGGTTGAGCGTGCGCGAAAACTCCTTGAGCTTTCTGTGCATATCGTAGTCGAGCAGCAGCCAGTCGAGCTCCTGCTTGTAGTTCCACTCGATGAACTGGCCGAACTCCTGACCCATGAAGAGCAGCTTCTTGCCCGGGTGCGCCATCATATACGCAAGGAACGAGCGGACTCCCGCGAATTTTTCTTCGTATGTACCGGGCATTTTGTTTATCAGCGAGCATTTTCCGTGGACGACCTCATCATGCGAGATGGGCAGCACGAAATTCTCTGAGAAAGCGTAGAAGAACGAGAAGGTCAGGCAGTCGTGATTGAACTTCCTGAACAGACCGTCGAGCGAGAAATAGCGCAGGCAGTCGTTCATCCAGCCCATATTCCATTTGAAGTTGAAGCCGAGACCGCCGAGATAGACGGGTTTTGACACCATCGGCCAGGAGGTGCTCTCCTCGGCTATCATCATGATGTCGCCGTGCTCTCCGAATATAGTCTCGTTGAGCTTTTTTATAAATGCCACGGCTTCGAGATTCTCTCGCCCGCCGTAGGTGTTCGGGCTCCATTCGCCGTCCTCGCGCCCGTAGTCGAGATAGAGCATGGACGCAACGGCGTCGACCCTCAGTCCGTCCGCGTGGTATACCTCGAGCCAGAACAGCGCGCTCGACATCAGGAAACTCTGCACTTCCGTCCTGCCGTAGTCAAAAACGCGCGTGCCCCATTGCTTGTGTTCGCCTTTGTTCGGGTCGGCGTATTCGTAGCATGCCTCGCCGTCAAATTCGTAGAGACCGAATTCGTCTTTCGGAAAATGCGCCGGGACCCAGTCCAATATAACTCCTATGCCGTTTTCGTGGCATTTATTAACAAAATACATGAAGTCGTCCGGCGTGCCGTAGCGCGAGGTTGGCGCAAAGTATCCGGTGACCTGATATCCCCACGAGCCGTCGAACGGGTGCTCCATTATCGGCAGCAGCTCGATGTGCGTGTAGCCCATGTCGACAACATAGGGCACGAGCCTGTCCGCGAGCTCGCGGTAAGAGAGCGTGTTGCCGTCGGCATATCGCTGCCACGAACCGACGTGCAGCTCATATATATTCATCGGGGAGGCATATATATTCTTCCTGCGGCGTTTTTTCATCCATGCGCCGTCCGTCCACTCGAATGAGCCGAGCTCATATATCTTCGAGGCGGTTCCGGGGCGCGTCTCGGCGTGGAATGCGTAGGGGTCGCATTTCATCAGCTTGCGGCCGTCCTGCGCGATGATGAGATACTTGTAGGCGTCAAATTCCTTGAAGCCCTCGAAGTGTCCCTCCCAGAGACCCTGTTCGTTTATGCGGCTGAGCTCAAAGCCCTCTCCCGTCCAGCTGTTTCTGTCGCAGGCGACAAAAACGGCGACGGCGTGCGGAGCCCATACGCGAAAATAGGTAAAATTCTCATCCTCTTCGTCGCGGTGTGAGCCGAGATACTCATATGCTTTTGCGTTTGTACCCTGATGGAAAAGGTACATCGGGATATTCTCATTAAGCATTTAAGATTCTCACTTTCCTCAAAAGATGTATTATTAAATAAATTATACACTCGATTATAGATTTTTTCAAGCGGTTTTTGACTACTTTATTCAATCGGCCATAGTATTTGATGTAAATTTTTTGTAAAAAATGACCAAATAAAGCCTATAATTTTTGTATTATTAATTTCGACCGCTCTGAACGGACAAAAAATAAAAAACTCTGCCCGTTTGATAACGGACAGAGCTTCGCTGAACTATCAATAATTTGTCTTCTTGATTTCAAAATACGACTGCGGGTGGGCGCAGGTGGGGCATACTTTCGGCGCGGATTTGCCGACGTGGATGTGTCCGCAGTTGCGGCAGACCCATACGACCTCTTCACTGCGCTCAAAAACGATGCCCTCTTCGAGATTTTTGAGCAGTGTATTATATCGCTCCTCGTGCTCTTTCTCAATCTTGCCGACCATCTCAAAGAGCGAAGCTATGCGGTCGAAGCCCTCTTCGCGGGCGACCTCGGCGAACTCCTTGTACATCTCGGTCCACTCGTAGTTTTCGCCTGCCGCCGCATCGCGCAGATTGTCTATGGTCGAGGGCACTGCGCCGTCGTGCAGCTCCTTGAACCAGATCTTTGCGTGCTCTTTTTCGTTGTCCGCGGTCTCGGTGAAAATCGCGGCTATCTGCTCGTAGCCGTCCTTCTTCGCCTTTGATGCATAGTATGTGTATTTGTTCCTTGCCTGTGATTCTCCGGCGAAAGCCGCCATGAGATTTGCCTGAGTTCTGCTGCCTTTGAATTCCATGCTGTTTCCTCCTGTGTTTATAATATTATCCGCGTCGCGGACGTCACAAAACTATTATACTTTACATGAGGGTAAAAATAAGTCGTAAATCAGCAAAAGTCTTTAAGATTTTCGATTATCATTTCGACCGCCGTTTTATAAAAATCAAAATCCTGCATCGCCTCAGCATATTCGGCGTCGTTCTTCTCTATCTCGGCGGGGATAAGTGAAGTATCCTCGTCGTCGGGGTCATATGCGCGGTACTCGCTGTCAAATGCCTTTGCGGCGTCTGCGGGGAACATTGAATCGACCGCATCGCGCGCCGCCGGGGTCAGGGGAGCGGAGTTGCATTTGAAAAACTCGCTGAGCCCTTTTTGTGAATCGTCTATGAGATAATAGAGCGCGTATATCTGCTTCTGACTGTCAGAGAGCGTGGAGAACGCCGCATTCATGTTGCTCTGCTTTTCGAGATATCGCTGTATGTTCATCGCCACGCCGTCGAAAGCGCGCTTGCTGTCGGCATTGCGGAGCTTCTCTTCGCTGAGCTCGGAGAATTCTTTGAGCACGCCCGATTCGTATTCGAGCTTTTTCATCTGCGCCTCGCGCTCGGCGTGCGCCCTGCTCGATGCCTGCGCCGCCTTTTTGATTACCCAGAGAGTCAAAATAACAGCCGCTATGAGCGCGATTCCAAGATACCAGTATTGTCTGAGTGCGTCAGCCATTGTCTTTCTCTCCCTGCAAAAGTTTATATATGTCGCCCTTCTTGTGCCCGCTGAGCTTCGCCGCCTTCTTCGCGGCCTCCGAGGCGGAGTCGCCTGATGCTATGAATTTTTTCGCTTCTTCGACTGCCTGCTCGACGGCCATCTGCTCTTTTTCCTCGGGCTTTGCGCCTGCGATGATGAGCACTATTTCGCCCTTGAGTCCGCCGTCCGCATATTTCTCAGCGGCGGTGCAGAGCGTCGTGCGAATAACCTCTTCGTGAATTTTAGTTATTTCGCGGACTATTGCAATCTCCCTGTCGCCGAGCGCGGCGGCGAGGTCGCGGAGCGTTGCGCCTATCTTGTGCGGAGCTTCGTAGAATATCATCGTGCGCGGCTCTTTAACTATGCTCTGTATATGCTCGGTGCGGCTCGCCTTGTTTACGCTCAGGAAGCCCTCAAAAGTGAATCTCCCGGAGGGCATACCGGATATCGCCATCGCCGTTGCGAACGCAGTCGGTCCGGGCACGGATTCGACTTTTATCCCGTGCTCGTGGCACATGCGCACCAAGTCCTCGCCGGGGTCGGATATCGCGGGCATACCTGCGTCCGTGACGAGCACGCAGCTCTCGCCGTTCATCAGCCGCGCAACTATTCGCGGGCTCATCTCGAACCTGTTGTGCTCGTGATAGCTTATCATCGGCTTTTTTATCCCGAATGAATTGAGAAGCTTCAGCGTCACTCTGGTGTCCTCTGCGGCGATGAAATCGCAGTTTTCAAACGCGTCTATCGCGCGGGGAGAGAGGTCGCCCAGATTGCCTATCGGCGTGCCGACAACATAAAGTACAGCGCTCATTTACCAGTCTTGTTCCTTTCAGGGTCGTTATTTTCACGCTCGCGCTCGTAGTCCGAGTAGAGCATTTTCATATATTCCGAATATTCGTCCCCGTCATATATATTGAGCTGGGGCTCGACTGTCATGCCGGGCTTCCCGCCGCGCTTTCCCTCGACGAGAACGAGCCACGGGGCGCATCCGCCGCGTTTTGACACTGTTCTGAGCCTCTTCGGTTCAATTCCCGCGGCGCTCATTTTGCACATCAGCTCGCAAAGCCTCTCCGGGCGCAAACACACGCAGAACCTGCCGCCGAATTTCAAAAGCCACGCTGCGGCTTCGCACATGTCATCGAGCGAACAGCACAGCCCGTGCCGCGCCCGCGCCGCCGTTTCATCCGCGCTGACTATTCCCGCACCCTCGGCTTTGTAGGGCGGATTCATTGTCACAACATCAAATTCACCCGCGGGGAGAAATTCGCGCACATTTCGTAAATCTTTGTTATATACCTCAAGACGGCCGCCGAGAGAATTTATCCCGGCAGCCTTGTTCATCTGTTCGCATCCCTGTTCGCTTATTTCAATGGCGGCAACGGGTCTGCTCATATTCTTTTTGAGCCACAGCAGCGGGATTATTCCGCATCCGCTGCCCATGTCGCAGCAGCGGTTGGATTCTTTCACTGCCGCAAAGTCGGCGAGCAGAAGAGCGTCGGTCCCGAATCCGTGTTCTTTCGAGATGACCGCCGTTATGCCAGAGCCGAGATTTTCGAGCTTGAATTTGTCCATCAAGTGTCCTTATTTGGATTTCTTTTCGATATACTGATTGACCTTGTCAAAAATTTTCTGTCTTTCTGCAGCGGAGCAAAGGCGAAGGTTGAGTATCAGCTGTTTTTCATCGGGTCTTAAAAAGATGCTCTCAACATGGAGCTCGCGGCTGGCGTTTTTAATAACATCGAGTGCGCCGTCGTCGCGTTCGCCGATAAGCTCGGCAACGGATACGTTGAAAAGCTTTGAAAGCTTGTTGAGCGTGTCGAGATTCGGCACGCGGCCTTTTTCATAGTAGGTGTAGGTCGAACGGTCGAGGTTGAGCACCTCAGCGACTTCCCCCTGAGTCAGCCCGTTGAGCGTTCTGAATGTCTTGAGCCTGTTTCCGAATTCAAGATTCTGGTTTGGCATATCTTTGTCCTCCGTCCCCATCGGCTCAAAGCCGATGCATTATACAATACAATTTTAAAATATCTGAAGAAAAAAGTCTATAGTAAATATAAAACTTTTTCCGAAAATTTAAAGAAAAGTCAATTTTTTATAAAGACAAAAGCCACACATTTTTATGTTGTGTCGGAAAACGGCTTGTGACAGCCGAAAAAGACACTAAAAAGACATATTGTAAAACACGGGTGTGCTATGATATAATTATAAATATTATGTCCCGAAAACAGGACTTTGAGAGAAAGTGTGTGGAAACCTTGGCAGAAAAAAACATCTTTGAAAAGACAAAATATTTCATCGTCGATATGGACGGAACGTTCTATCTTGACGGAAACATCATCCCCGGCGCGGACGGATTTTTGAAAAAAGTCCGCGAGAGCGGGAGAGATTTCTATTTCTTCACGAACAACTCGTCGAACAATGTCGCCTCGTGCAGGGATAAGCTCGCTAAGATGGGCTTTCCCGTTGACGAAAAGCGCGTCATAATCTCGTCCCATGTCACTATAGACTTCCTCAAGAGACACCGTCCCGGCAAGAGCATCTATCTTCTCGGCAACGAGCGCCTGACCGGCGACTTTGAAGCTGCCGGCATCAACCTTGTCGAAAAAGATCCGGATATAGTCGTGCTCGGCTTTGATACTACGCTGACTTATCAGAAGCTCTGGGACGCTGCGAAGTATATCGCAAACGGCGCGGAGTATATAGCGACCCACCCCGATCTAAACTGCCCGACTGCAGACGGCTTCATGCCCGACACGGGCTCGATGATCGAGCTGTTCGCCGCTTCGACAGGCAAACGCCCGCTTGTTATGGGCAAGCCCATGACAGCAACTGTAGATTATATAACCCATATGCTCTCCTGCTCGCGCGATGAGATTGTTTTTATAGGCGACCGCCTGGCGACGGATATCGCGATAGGCGCCAGCCACGGCATACCGAGCGTGCTCGTGCTCAGCGGCGTAACTACGAGAGAGGAATATGAAAATTCGGATATTAAAGCGAGCGTCGTGGTTGACAGCATGAAAGACCTCGCCGAGTATCTTTGATATAAATTAATCGTCGGTTCGAAACCTTCCCGACAGGCATTGTGCCCGATGCCAAACAAAACTAAAGGCGCTGCATGGCAGCAAAAGGAGCAGAAAAATGAAAAATAAAAAACTTTCCGTCCGATTCCTGACGGAGAGCGCGGTCATTGCCGCGCTCTATGCGGCGGCGACATATCTCAGCGCCGCGTTCTCACTCGCTTACGGCCCGGTGCAGTTCAGGCTCTCCGAAGCCCTGACCGTGCTCTCGACTCTCACCCCCGCTGCGATACCGGGGCTGACGATAGGCTGTATCATAGGCAATATTTCGAGCCCGATGGGCATATGGGATGTGCTCTTCGGCTCGGCGGCGACTCTTCTCGGCGCGGTGACCGGGCGTATGCTCAGAAATGTGCAGATAAAAAAACTCCCGGTGCTCTCGTCACTTATGCCGGTTATATTCAACGCCGTCATAGTCGGACTTGAGATAGTGATGCTGACCCCGGTCGAGGGCGGAAAACTCACCGCGTTCGCCATATCCGCTCTGGAAGTCGGAGCGGGCGAACTTGTAGTCTGCCTCGTGCTCGGACTGCCGCTCTATTCGGCGCTCAGACACACGAAGCTTTTCAAGTAACTTTCAGTTGCGGCTGTTGTTATATCGCTATTCCCTTATATGACCGAAAGGGGAGACAACAATGAAAAAAGAAAGAAGAACTTTTTCCGAATGGTTCAAAGACATTGCGGGAATCGAGGGCGACTTAAAAGATACCCTCAAGCCTGCCGTGGGCTATACCTCGGGAAACATCATGCTCGGCGGAGCGGGCTATCCGATCAGCATGTATCATCAGCAGTATCTGACCTATGTCGAGGGGCTGAGCACCAAGCAGGCGGGTTTCATTTCGCTCATCGGCGGAATGTGGGACGCAATAACCGACCCGATAATGGGTATTATCAGCGACCACACCCGCGCGAAGTCCGGACGCCACAGGAGATATCTGCTAATAGCGGTCATCCCGTTCATGATAGCCTATATCATGAAGTGGACCTCATTCGGAATATCGGATACCGGCAACACGCGCAATATCATGCTCTGGTACATCGCGGGAACGCTGCTCTACAGCACTGCGTTCACCATAGCGAGCGTGCCGCATACTTCAATGCTGCCGATGGTCGCGCCGAATTATTTTCAGCGAACACAGTTCTTATTTATTGAGTATCTGATGAACTCCGTCGGCCAGGTGACTTCATTTATACTCACCGCACTCATATTGAGCGAGTTCGATGTCGGAACGGCGCTCGGCAGTCTGCCGAATCCCTCGCACGCGGATACGAACAAGTATATGCTAATCGGCTTTATCCTCGCTGTGTTCTTCGCGTGGCCGCTCGTCTATTGCTATTTCCATACGAGCGAGCCGTCATCAAAGGATATGCCGAAGATGCCGATAAACATAAAATTCATCGTCAGTCAGTATGTAAAAGTTTTCAAAAACCGCGCGTTCAGGCAGTATTTTCTTATAAGCCTCTGCTTTATGATGTGCCGCGGATTCTACAGCATCACCGACCAGTATTTCATGGTCAGCGTCGCCGATAAATATAGCCTGTTCATATCCATGACTATAGTCTCGGGTATCTCTGAATTCATGGGCACGCCCATAAACTATATGCTCATCAAGAAGTTTGGCAAGCAGTCGTGCGGAAAAATTCTCGGTCCGCTTATGGTTGTCGGTCTGTTCATTACTTCATTTATAACGCCGAACACGCCGTCGATTATTTCAACGATAATTATCGTCATATCTTCGATATGCTACAACTTCGGCTTCTCAGGCCCCGATTTCTTCATTGTCAATATCCAGCCCGACGTCACCGATGTTGACGAGATGATAACGGGCGAGCGCCGCGAGGGCACGATATCGACATTCTATACGTTGTTCCGCAAGATGATAAACAGCTTCATGGCGTATATCGTCGGCGCGTCTATAGATGCGTTCGGCTATAACCCGAAGATAACCGCGCCGTCAATGCAGCCCGCGCGCACTATCTGGGGACTGCGCCTGAACTTCTCAATCCTGCCGACAATATTCGCGATAATAACCCTCATCACCGTCTGGCGCTACACCATGACAAAGCGCGACCACGAGCAGATAAAAGCTCTCATCAAGCAAAAGCACGAGCAGGGCGAAATTGACATCGACGATGAAGAGAAGAAGCGCCTCGAGGTCATCGCCGGGCAGAAGTGGGAAGATATGTGGATATCCAAGCCCGACGTGTCGCGTCTCATGACGGAGGTTTAATTATGCTTGAAAAACCGAACTATAAATTCAATAAAAATATGCCGATGCCTGACAGGTTCATAAACGGTCAGGCGCTCGGCATGGTCAGCCGGCTGCGCTACGGGCTTTTTCCGATGTCGTATAACGGCTGTGAGATAATCGCGGTCTATAACTATATGCGCCTTCACGGCGTGAAAACGAACATGGCGGATCTCGCGCTCGAAATATACCCCAAAGGCTCGGTGCTCATGGGGCTGTTCGGTTCGAATCCGTATATGCTAAGGCACTATTTCCAAAAGCGCGGCATGTCCGAGCACGGCATAACGGACTATGAGCGCTTTAAACGCGAGTTCCCGAAAGCCGGCTCGGCGATAATCTCGTTTTGGACGAAGCGTCCGCTTCTGTCGTCGCTGCACACCGTGGCGGTCGAGAGCATGGAAAACGGCGGCGTCAGAGTGTATAACTTCAGCAACAGCCGCCCGGACCCGCGCGAGCTGTCCGGCTTCGATGACTTCGTCAAGAAGAGTTCGCATTTCATTATAGGATATATAAAATAAGCAGTTGATATCAAAACGGCGCGGCTTTATA
>ENA-OPWH01000502-OPWH01000502.1-human-gut-metagenome-genome-assembly--contig:-NODE-502-length-30372-cov-3.223406_pt1 | contig 30372 bp, 20 predicted proteins | sample MGYA00241506_ERZ502004 | MGnify/ENA primary metagenome ERZ502004 (study PRJEB25962, sample SAMEA2043049) | human gut metagenome | biome: human gut; feature: human-associated habitat; material: faeces... | reverse complement strand
GTCATGGGCAAATGAGATGCAGGCGAAAACAGCACCGAAATCCGCGTTGGGCAGGGCCATCCACTACCTGCTGGAGCAGTGGCCGTACCTGGCAAGGTATCTGGAGGATGGCCGTCTGGAGCTGAGCAACAACCGTGCCGAGCGCAGCATTAAACCCTTTGTGATGGGCAGGAAGAACTGGCTCTTTGCCAATACGCCGGGTGGCGCGCAGGCCAGCGCCGTGATCTACAGCTTGATTGAAACGGCGAAGGAGAACGGCTTGGATCCGTACCGATACTTGCTGTGGATCCTGCAGACTGCGCCGCAACTGAGTGAAACTAACAAAGCATGGGCAGAAAGCCTGCTTCCCGCAAATGCCCCGGAAGAATGCTATATGCCTCATAAATAAAAGACCGCCATCTCGGTGAGCAAAAGCTCCTTGAGATGGCGGCCTTTTTATACGTGGGGAGGTTTGACGCTTACGCGGATACTTTTAAAAGTCTACGTGAAAATATAATCACGTATCATACGCTTCCTGAAACGCGAAAAAACGCTGTCCCAGATAGTTTAATCCTGTATACAGGCACATTCCCACCAGCATCGCTACGTTTTCCTGCACCTTCACTGCCTGTCCAGACAGCAAATGCAGCACAAACGGCTTCGCCAGTCCATAGCCAATCAGATAGCATATTGCCACGTTCACGATAAACTTCCCAACCTGTTTCCAAGACCACGTTTTATTTTGGAAGGTAAAGTACTTGTTCAGGAAGAAGCTGACGATTCCGCCCACGACGTAGTTCGCCGCAGAGGACACCCAATAGGAGCAATGCGCCAGATTATACAGTAGGAACATCGTCCCGCAGCCAACCAGTGTATTTACAACACCGACTGCTAAAAACTTAATGACCGTTTTATCAAGCAGGTGTTTTTTCATGGCAGTCCTCATTCGTCTCCGCAACAAGGTAAATGGGACGACGCTTTGTTTCTAAGTACGTCTTTGCCAAATATTGTCCCAGGATCCCAATGCACAAAAGCTGAATTCCACTCATAAACATAATCATGCAAGCCAGAGACGGCCACCCGCCTACCGGGTCTCCCCACAGCAGCGTCTTCACAATAATTCCAATGACCATTAGGAATGCAACAAGGCAAATGAGAATTCCAGCGACCGATGCAATCGCCAGCGGGGCTGTCGAAAACGCAATGATACCCTGTAGAGAGTACTTGAACAGTTTCCAGAACGACCACTTTGTTTCGCCTGCGACACGCTCCACATTCTGATAGGGCAGCCATTTTGTCCGAAATCCAATCCAGCCAAAAATACCCTTGGAAAAACGGTTATACTCTCCCATTGTAACGATTGCATCCACCATTTCACGTTTCATCAAACGGAAATCTCGCGCGCCATCGACAATATCCGCATCGGAAATCTGATTGATGATTTTATAAAAACATCTCGCAAAAAAACTGCGAATGGGCGGTTCTCCCTTCCGGTCCGCACGACAAGTTGCCACCGAATCATACTCCCCACTTTGCAATGCCCGATACATCTCTGGCAGTAAGGACGGTGGATCCTGCATATCTGCGTCCATCACAGCGGCATAATCGCCAGTGACATTCTTGAAACCTGCATACATAGCGGCTTCTTTGCCGAAGTTTCTGGAGAATGAGATGTAACGTACCCGCGCATCCTCTTTTGCCGCCTCCCGCAGGATTTCCAAGGTACGGTCCTTAGAACCATCGTTTACAAATAAAATTTCGAACAGGACAGGATCGGTTGCAGACATCTGGTCTGCAACCTTCCGTATTTCTCGTAGAAAATATGGAAGCGCCGCCTCTTCGTTATAGCATGGTATAATGCATGATATCTTTTTCATTGCCATTGATCTATCACCCCTATACGATCTCTTCATGGAAGAACATATCCTGTATTCATTAGATTGACCTCTGTATCCGTTTCAATCCCAACCCACAGCTGATAGTCCTTCAGCGGCTCTTCCAGTTGATGGATATCTGCTTCTGCATAAAAACCAGCATATTCATAGAGTTGTCCATTCTCAAACGCAGAGATTAAATCCGGTCTTTGTTTTCGAACAGTCGGCAATTGGTAATAAGCATTTTCTGCTGCATCGTAAAGATACAGCTGTGTTTGTACCGTCCCAGCATCTACTCCATCTAAAAATGCCCATCCCTGCACAGTCAATGTATCGTTTTCTGTGGAAAGTGCATCAATCGCAATCCGCAACGCATCTCCGTCTACCATTTGGATATGCTTTTCAAAGTTTGCTGCTTGGATTTTCGAATCTATCAGATCTTCCTGCCAATGATCCTCAGATAGCTTTACGATGATATAATCTCCAGCATCTGCAATGCTTCCCTCTGCGGGCCAAACAGGCATTATCATGGCTTGTTTGCGGGCTTCCAGCATCTGTTCTTGAGAAGCTGATTCGAACGAAAAACCTAATACTTTCAACATCTGTAAAGCTCGATCACTACTCCAAAAATAGTGTGGTTCTACTTCTGTTGACATACTGAACATCGATAATCCAATCATTTCTCCTCGTATACAGGAAGCATTCAGTCTATTCTGATAAGAACCGATGATTGCTACTGGTTTCTCTGCGCTTGATGCCGTTCCAATTCGTTCTTCTATCGCTGATGCAAGACGAATGTCTTCTTGGCTTCGTATTTCATCTGTATAAATCATTCTTTCTGTCATCATCATCTGTGACCAGCCAATTATAAAACTGAAAAGCAAAGAAAATGCTACCAGAATCTTTCGTTTATAAACTTGGTCAGCCAACAATACCGCATCACACCCTAAAACAAATGGGTACGCCATTTGTGCTCTTGACGTAGGAATCGTGCCACCTACAACCGTCAGCCAAAATGGAACTGTCTGCAATGCAATCACTGCTATGAGATATATTATTTTCCCGTTTTTTCCTTTAAATGTCTTTACTTTAATAATCCCTCCCAAAATAACAAGTACTGCCAATATTCCATAAAAAGGTGTATAAAACGGTTTTTCTCCGAAGAACCCCTCTGCTAGATGCCCTAAAATATGATAGACGCTTTGACTTGGTGTCTGAGAGGACCATGCAATTTTTCCAGACAGATATTCAATCTGAGCGGAAAAGAAAGGCTCTGTAATGATTTGATTCAAAATAAATGCGCATAAAAACCCTGCAATCAGCTTCCAAACCAGTGTCCATCCTATCTTTCGTTCAGACTCCTGCTGATACAACAATATGAAACAGGTAATCACGGCTGCAACATATAGGATTACAAATGACTGATAGGTTGAAAATATCCACACCATACATCCGATAGAAATTACTGAAAAGCCCTTGCTTCGTTTGAAAATTCCTATATAAGCTGTTCCGACCGCAACTGCACAAAGGACGTATGCCAAGGCAATTTCAAAAATTTGCAGTTCAAAATAAAACTGTTCTGCCATAATAGGGGATATAAAGCAAAAGATTCCAAATGCCGCACACAGCACTTTATTCTTACGACCAGCACGCCAAAACAGGTATCCAAATAGCACACTAGCCAGACAAATCAATAAGTAGCCAAATAAAATTTCTACATGAGGGTTAAACCATCGTAAGCCCAAAATATACTTGGTTAATATCGCTCCTTGTCGTCCCATATCCAACCAATTATAGTTTGAATATGGTTCGTTAATGAAGACCTCTGTGTCAATTCTCGGTGCGGTATTGAATACCCATGGCCACCATACCAATAAGAGCAGGATATTCCAGCCCAAAACTGACCATCGGTTCTGGGATAGATATTCTTTAAATTTTCGAAATTCTGTATGAAGCATTCTTCTCTCCTTAAGGCAATACCCATATCATTTTCACGACAACCAAAACACACCGATTTACTTTGTCATACTTATTTTCTTGGAAGCACTATTTTCAGGTTCTTTATGTTTTTAAGTCTTAATCTCTCTTTACGAATTTTTCCATTATCCCTTCTATTAAAGTTACTATTCAACGACCGCCTTTCCTTTAAGAAAAACGGCCGTTGAATCGTACATTTTATTTGCTACGCCCCTTTAGGCAATAGCATCTCTCAGCTTATTTATTCAGCAATTTTCGCTACTACAATCCATGTATGCGCGATCAGTTCCAGATTGCCATCCTTTCTGCCATATACATGAATCTGATATGCTCCAGCAGAGTGGTGCTGTTTCAGGTTTACCGTGTATCGCCAACTACCATCTGCCTGCTTTTCGGCATTGTACCATACCAAGTCGTCCTGTCCGTTCACTTCGCTCCATACTGGCAGATACACCTGGTCGTACGTCTCGGCATTCTTCACTGTGATCTGCATGGTATTAAAGTCAGAGGATACCACCGTCGTTACCGTCGGTGCTTTCTCCGCAGGCAGCTGCGCAACATTTACTGCTGTATGGGCAATCAACTCCTGATTTCCATTCTTTTTACCATACACATGAATCTGGTACCGTCCAACGGAATTGTGCTCCGCAAGGTTTACCATGTATGTCCAGCTGCCATCTGCCTGCTTTTCAGCATTGTACCATACCAAGTCGTCCTGTCCGTTCACTTCGCTCCATACCGGCAGCAGCACCTGGTCGTACGTCTCGGCATTCTTCACTGTAATCTGCATGGTAGTGAAGTCAGAGGAGACCTCCGCCGCTACCGTCGGTGTTTTCACATCTACGATTTTTGTCACCTGAATAGTCGTATGACCCGCCATACGAAGGGTATCCGAATCGCCTGTGCAAGCATACGCATGAATTTGGTAAACTCCGGTAGAATTGTGTTTTGTCAGATCCACAGAGTACTCCCACGTACCATTCGTCTGCTTTACTGCATCATACCAAACCAGATCGTCCTGTCCATTTTCTTCGCTCCATACCGCAAATTTCACCTTTGTATGTCCATGACTTGCCACATCTGTCATCTTCACAGACAGTACAGAGCCATCCTGCACAGCCGTTACAGTATGATCTCCGCCAGTCCAACCGGACTTGTCTACCGTTCCACAGCCATAATCACAATGAGCAATCTTTACTTCCGCGCCTACGCAGTTATCCGTGCTTGTGACATAGCTCGTAAATTTATGGGTCACATTTTGCACGATGTCAATTTTGGTTCCAGTAATAATATTCATTCCATCATACGCATGAATTTGATAACGTCCCAAATCTGTGTATACACACATTGGAACCTTGACAAGCCAACTTCCATCGTTTTGCTTTACACCATTGAACCACTTTAAGTCATCCTGCCCATTGTGCTGGCTCCACATAGCCACACGCCCATTTGAAAAGCTTTGTCCCTCAAACGGAGTAAGAACAGCAGTCAATATACCTCCATCATCACTCAAATGAATCTTGACAGAACGATACATCCGTCCATCGGCATAGAAATAATAACGAGAACTGTTGACATTCTGCCACCCTGTTGCCATTGCTCCGTAATCATCGGAATTCTCATTGGTATTAAAGTAATATGTATCATCACCAATATCGGTCATACCCAATGCCATCTGACCATTATTATAGTAATAAGTCTTTCCATTACTTTTCTTGATGAAGCCAGTATGTCCGCTGACTACCAAACCGTTATCAAATACAAACGGTACCTCGTCAACTATCTGCTCACCGTCATAGGCTACGCCGTTCGTGTCAAAGCAGTAGTTATCCTCGTCAATCAGGAACCAACCGGTCTGCGCCACACCTTTCAGGAAATACATCTTTCTGCCAGTGGACTCGTCTCTTGCCCAGCCAGTAAAGCTCCGCGTTACAGGATCAACTTTTTCATGGCATTCATTGCAAATCAGCTTTCCATTGCTGTAAACAGGGTTTTCCAAATTGTGTCCCCGATCTGCACAGTCACCTGCATCAGATTTCAACGTCAAGCTGTCCAGTAGCCTTTCGCTGCCATCTGTTAATACATCATAAACATTGATTTTCATCTGCGACTTATCCGTTTCCACACTCAGATAAACCGCGTTAAAGTCTGTCGTCGCCTGCGCAAAGACCTTATCATAGTCAAAGATATCTTTACTGCTGATCGGATAGGACTTCTCGCCGCTCGAGCCACAAATGTAGTAATACACTCCATCTTCCGCATCGACTTCGCCATTCTTCAAAGGATTCGTACGTGCAAAGGAGTGATCATGCCCGGAAAACACCACGTTGATTCCGGCTTTTTCTGCCGCTGCGGGGACATAAGCAGTCATCGGTGCGCTGCCGCCAGTGGCATTTGTATAATATGCAGGCTGATGGACCGTCAGGATCTTCCATGTTGCGTTACTCGCCTGTGCGTCCTGTACCAGCCAATCCATCGCTGTCTTCATGTCACTGACATCGCCACTGTAATTCACAACTGCCACATATACATCGCCGTAGGTTGTGGACCAGCAGCTGCCAGGAGTATGTACGGGCAGGTCAAAAATGCTGCCGACAATATCCGCATGGGCATCGCCCTCGAACTCATGGTTGCCCAGCACATGGATGACATCCGTATCCCCCAGATTTCCAGCACACAACAGATCGATGGTCTCGGCAGTCTCCGGATAACTGGTAGGCTTGTCTACCGCATCACCGGTCTGAATGCCAAAATCATACTGACCAACTTTCAGTTTATTAAAGATGTTTGTAATATTTGTGCGATCCTCTGCCTGAATATCTCCCAGCAAGAAGAATTTCTGTCCAGCATTTTCCGCTGCCCCGCCGTGGAATACAGCAGTCTGAGACCAGCTATCGCCGCTGCCCACCTGATATTCGTAGCTGGCATCCGCTTTCAAGCCTGTCACAGATACTTTATTGACATTCGCAGCCTGATAGCCATTGGTCACAAAGGTCCTCAGCACTGTCTCCGCCGTCAGAACAGTCCATTCCTCATTTCCCTGTTCACGGTAGCGCAAAAGCTGTGCATCTGTTTTCATAGGATCCGACAGCCAGGTAAGATTCTTCCGGTCTGTTCCACTGCCTGCGGAAGCATTAAACATCACCTGCGGCACCTCAATGTTTACAGGATCATAAGTATAAACATTGTAGCGCAAAGACATCTGACCATTTTCGGATTTTGCATAAATCCGTACCACGCCTGCGGTATTAAAAGCTGCCGAATGCAATACGCCGCCTTCATCAGTCGTTCCAAGCACTCTATCGCTGCCATCCACATAGATCACAGCGTTTGCCACACCATTTCCACTTAGATCTGTTACCTTCAGTTCCGCAGTCTGTCCCGTCAGCACCGGACCGCAGGTCACGGAAATTGCCGCGCCAACCGGCAGTGTCTTTGCCGGAACTGCAAATGTACTCATCTGTCTGTTCTGGTCATAGCAAACACCGGACTTAACTTCATAAAGGAAGCTCTCACTGGATGCCAATGTTGCAGGAACCTTTACCTTTAACTGAGCAATCAACGTTCCCGTAGTATTTCCTTCAGCTGTCAGCGTTACAGTATTTTCATTTGCCTGATAGGAGGATGTTCCTGTAAAGCCATCTGCATAGATGACTTCATAGTCTGTGAACTGCCGTCCCAGCCGAATTACCGCGCTACAACTGCTGACGTCACCGTTCTCTGCCAGCAAATTCAACGTAACTTCACCGCCGACTGCTGCTACGGTGTCAGATGTCGTGACACTTACCATGCTTGCAGTTTCACTGTCTACGACTGTGAAATAGCGCGTCTCTGAAGCATCGTTACCAAAACCGTCACGCAGGGACACTGTTACGGAATGGCTACCATTAGACAGCTTTAAAGTGTACAAGTCGATATGTCCATCGCTTGCCGCCAGCACTGCCTGCTCTGTCATATTTACTCCGTCCACATACAGCCGGACCGTATTCGCATCCACACCTGTTGCGTATTTTCCAGGCGCATCACTGAATTCCGCACGCAGATCCATTGTGCCACCGGAAATTACAGCGTCTTCCGCAAGCTCTTCATTATTTACCTGAATGGAGTCTACTGTCGGATTATCCACATCGTCAACATTTGTTCCGTAAACAAACTGCAAATTATCAAAGTAAATTGACCCGGCTGTCCTTGTTCCCATCTTGGTTCCGTTAACAAACATCAATCGTAAGGTGTCCCCCTTACTGATTTTAAAGGGAGCCTGCCGGCCAGTCAAATCAGCCTCCAGATATTTCCATCCGCTCCACGAAATTCCAGGCTGTGTGCCATTCCAATTACCGCTGGCATCCACTACTGCCTTTGGTTCTAACGTAAAATCATAGGGAATTGGGTTATCTGAAGCAGCTGTCTTTACATAACCACGCAGCCAAAAGCCTGCCTGCGTTCCAGGTCCATTATATGTAATACCAGTTCCATCTGGTGCATACACCCAAACGCCGATCCCCGTCGGTACGCCATTTACTGCCGTATCTTCCAATGTGCCAATGCAGGCGCCTTCCGTCACTTCTCCGCACTGTGTAAAGTCATAATTCAGTTTCAGCGAGTTGGAACCAAAGCGCACCGGCTCTCCGTCATCAATCCCAACAATCTCAATGCTTTCCTGACCGCCCCGACCATAATTATGATGTGTCAGAACACCGTTCTCACCGCAATAATACTCTTGAGCGGGTGTTACGCTGCCATCCTCATTGACATGGTCCTCAAAATCCCACACGACTGTGGGCAGCATGCCAATCACTGTTTTCACAGTGGCTTTTACGTCTCCATCGAAGGCAGATGCCGCTGTAATCGTGGCTGTTACACTGTATCCATCCGCAGATTTAAAGATATTCCCCACAAAGGTCCCCATCTTCGGATCCGACATCGTCCACACAATGTCGCCTGCCTTGATATTAACATCCCGGTTTTGGTAGCGTACAACCAGACCCAAATCAGATTCCTGCTCAAAATCCAAGCTGATCTCGTCCGAATTAAAATAAATCGAATCCGGCTTCACAATCTCAACCGATGCTGTACCCACAACATTTTCGCCTTGCAGCAATTCTACATTGACTGTTCCGGTGCAGTCTTCATTCGCTATAAAACAGCCTGTTTCGTTAATTGTACCCATACCGGACGATTCTTCTGTCAGCTTCCATTCCAGACCATCCGGCAGTTCCGCCGCGCCGCCGCTGCGATCTACACCGACAGCTGTGAACTGTACCGAAGATCCAGGGGTATACAACTCATCCTGCGGCGTAATTGCGGCATGATCAAATACGCCATCCTGAGAATCTGTGGAAATGCACAGCACGCCGGAGCTGATGGTCCGCTCCTGCCCGTCAGAGGGTTTACTGAGCATCTTCAATTCTCCACCCTCTTCACGGGCTGCAAAAGTCGCAGAGCCGCCGCCATCCAGATACAGGGCTGTTACACAGCCGGCATCCTTCAAAACAGATGCCACCTCATAATAATCCATACCAATGGACCGCGGCGCCAAGCGTCCTTCCGCCATGAAAAACACGACGCTGCCGTCCGCCCGGATGCCTACGCTATTGCGGGGATTCATTGCCCCATCGCTGGGCTGCTGGATCACGCCATTTTTCAGAAGGTAAAATGGTCCGGAAACTGCTTCCATGACATCATCTGTAGCGGTACCTGCATCCCGGATCACCGCAGTGCCATCCGTCAAAATTGCAAAATACGGTTCATAGGAGGTTTTGATCACATTTCCTTCCATAACCAGATAGCCTGTAGGTTCACCGGTACCCATATTGAAATAGTCGCCATTGGTTGCCATGACTACGGTGCCTTCCGGATCTGCGATGGTTCCATAATCCGCTGCCAGCTTCGTAGTCTCTTTCATGCTCCACTGACCATTTCGGATCATTTGGGCGTTGCCTACACGGTCTGCCTTTGTGCTGCCCTTTGTATAGTATCCGTCATAAGCAACCTTCAGCTTCACATTTTTTGTGAGATCAATCTCCGTCATATAACCAATCGCCTGATGGTTGTCCTTATTTCGCATGACAATTTTGTCATATGTCACTCCATTGGCGATCGCATGGTGTGTTTGAGACACCGCCGTCAATCCCGCTGATGCAGATGCACTGCCCAGCGTATTCGCACTCTGTACCGCAAGCTGCGCTTCCGGCATTTCTTCCAAGTCCGCCTGTTCATCTCCCGCATCCACTTCAGGTTCTTCCGCATCCTGCTCAGGAATGGAAACGGTCTCACTTTCCTCCAGCTGTTCCGTGCTCTCGCTCTCCTCTTTGTCCGCAGCCAGCACCGTTGGAGCCGCACTCAGTATCAGCGAGAATGCCAATACTAATGAAAGTAATCTCTTTTTCATAAGTCTTCTCCATTCTTTCCTTATTTTCTCTGTGATTCTGATATTTTTGTCAATTCTCTCTGTTTCGCCTTCTTTTTATGTTTTCATGAAGCAATCCGATCAACATTTACTGCGGTATGTGCAAGCATTTGCAGTTCTCCATCTTTTCTGCCGTAAACATGAATCTGATATGCTCCGGCAGAGTGGTGCTTTGTTAAATCTACCGCATATGTCCAGTCACCATCCGTCTGCTGCACCGCAGCATACCATTCGATGTCATCCTGACCATTCTCCTCGCTCCATGTCGGCAGATATACCTGATCACAGTCACTGATATTTTTCGCAACCAGCTGCATCGTCCGGCAATCCGTCGAAACTTCCGCCGTAACATAAGGGGTATCCGGCAGAGCAATCTGCTCCACATCTGCCGTAGTTTGTGTCAACATTTGAAGCGCCCCATCTTTTTCACCATAAACATGAATCTGGTAAATCCCCGCAGAATGATGTGCTGTCAGGTTCACCGTACAGGTCCAGCTTCCATCTTTCTGCCGCATTGCGGCGCACCATTCAATATCATCCTGACCGTTCTCTTCGCTCCACACCGGAAAGTATACCTGATTGTAATCCCCGGTGTTCCGCACAGCCAACTGCATTGTTCGGCAGTCCGCTGAGACCTCCGCTACGGCATATAGCTCGTCCGCACGCGGCACACGCTCAACCTGTGCAGTGGTATGCGTCAACATTTGCAGAATCCCATCTTTTTCGCCATAAACATGGATCTGGTATTCTCCAGCAGACTGGTGTGATGTCAAATTCACTGTATATGTCCAAGTTCCGTCTGCCTGCCGCACTGCGTCATACCATACAAGATCGTCCTGACCGTCAACCTCGCTCCATACCGGCAGATACACATGGTCGTAGTCGCCTGCATTATTTACAATGATCCGCATGGTTCTGCAATCCTGCGAAACCCTCGCTGTTGCAAAAGTCGTCAATTTCGCCACATCGGCAGTTGTATGCGCAATCAGCTGAAGTTCCCCATTCTTTTTCCCATAGACATGAACCTGATAGGTTCCAACCGAATTGTGATTCGTGAGATCCACGGTATAAGCCCAAGTTCCATCCGCCTGCTTTTCCGCATCATACCACACAAGATCATCTTGACCATCGACCTCGCTCCACACCGGCAGAAGGATCTGATCGTAATCGCCTGCGTTTTTCACGAAAATCTTCATGGTTCTATAGTCTGGTGAAACTTCCACATTGGCAGAAGGCGATTCGACAAATTCTTTCCTTACATAAATGTTTAGACTCTGCTGAAAAGCCGTTGCTTTCCCAGCATTTCCACCCCAAATGTGAATGTCGTAAATTCCCGTGGAATGATGTTGACTCAAATCTACTTCACAATCCCAAACACCTTCTGCTTGTCTTATGGCTTTGTGCCAGATAATATCATCTCTTCCATTCACTTCGCTCCAAATCACAAACCATAAATCTTCACAGTCATCTGCACCCTTAAATGTGAGATTAAGCTTTCCTTCCTCCTCATCAATATAAACCGTGGTTTGTCTTAAGAACTGTAAGGTTTCTTCTAATGGAAAACTTTTTTCTCGTTTATCAAGCCAGTTTTTCAGATTTCTTGTTGCCTCCTGATAAGAAGCCGCAAAAAAGGTCCCTTTCCCACTGAATCCATTTATCAGAGCCTGCCACCGTGTGTAATTCATATTTGCGGAACTCTGTAACAATTCATGCAGAGTATCCGTTTTGACGCCCATATCCTTAAATACCGATTCGTTATACTCATACAGTTTTTTTAGCGCATCCTGCACCACTGGTATAGATAGCAATCGCTGATAAACAATGTGGCTACAGATGTGCATTTTTTTATAACTTTCTATATCGTTCAGGTCATTTCCCATACAAGTATCAAAATCCCAAACCGGACCTAAATGCAGTACATCACTGTCACCGTCTTTATACCAGTAAAAACTGGTTGTGGCAGATTCGCGGTTCAAAGTGTATTCATTCACAAGGTAGTATTGCAGAAAAGAATCCACATCGATGTATTGGGACAGTGCATCCAATGTGATATCTCCATCCGGAGTCACCGACAGATAATTCATAAATTCATTCAGAGCATCGTCAAACTCCTGCACAGCTTCCTGAATGACGCTCTGATCATTCTCTGTCACCGATTCCTTCAATACAAAATGTCGTCCCGTTCCATCATTCTGAATCCAGATATCCTCATCCGCATAAAACGCTTCATCCTGTTCCATAAGAACGCCTTTGGGATCTTTTAAATCCACACGACTGCTTCCAATCTCTACCTTTTCACATACCAGATACGTTCCGCGATAATCACCATTGATCCACAGGTCTACATAAGCACTATCCGGCACATAAGGCATTCCCAACTGATCTGCCAAATGAAACGCCAACTGGTTTCGCATCATACTGTCATCGGAAGCATTCGCCAGAAGAACCCACTTTTTTGCCTTTGCCATGCCAAGGACGCTGGTTTTCTTATCAAATTTTAACTGATACCCCTTTTTCTCATAGCAAGCCCAAGAGGAATTTCCACGTCCCTTGAAAGTTGCATCCTCCACATATAAATTATTTTTGCTATTTGCAATATCCGTTACAGTAACCCGTGTTCCATCATACTTCACATCCTTATCCTGATGGACCTCATCCAAAGTCACACCGTTCAGTTCAATTTGCATACTCGGAAGCATCGACTGCATCACTGTGATTTTCTCTGTTTCTCCTCCGGCAAGCTGCAATGTAACGCTGTCTCCACTTTCGGCAAAGGCATTGCGCAATGTATTTGTCTGCTGATCCACTGTACCCTTATCCGTAGAAGAAACCTCGCCCCTAAGTTCCACGTCCAGGTCTGGAATACTTACATTATTTGTAAGAAACAGATACCATTGTGTATCTTCCTCATCATAATAGCCATGAATCACATTCCCCTGTTCATCCGTTGCAGCACAGGAAAATGTATCGTCCGCATAAGCCGTCATTACACACAATACTACGGCTATCCACATCAAAAGTCCTTTTATCAGCTTTCGCTTCATCACTTTTCCCTCTCGCTTTCTCTTTTGATCGAAAAGTCTTCCCGATCCAATGTCAAATTTGGATTATAATACGGATCACCTGCCTCAAGTTCCTTCTTCCAACGCTCCTGGAACCTATGGACCTCACCTTCAAACCGTTTCTGTTTCTCCGGGGTATCCTCAAGCCCACGACTCTTGGACTCATAGTGATACAGTTCTGCATACGGTGTCCACACAATCAAATAACCGACTTTTCGTATCCGCATACACAAATCCACATCGTTAAAGGCAACTGCAAATGATGCATCTAAACCGTTGACTTCCTCCCAGACATGGCGGGGTATCATCACGCAGGCAGCTGTGACAGCAGATAAATTCTGGGCAATCGTTGCCCTGGACATATATCCATAACTGCCGCGCGGCAGATACTTATGTGCATGACCTGCCACACCGCCAATTCCCAGAATGACACCGGCATGTTGAATTGTGTCATCTGGGTAGTAGAGCATCGCCCCCACAGCACCCACATCGGACCGTTGTGCAAACATCAGCATTTCCTCAATCCAGTCTGGTGTAATCACTTCAATATCGTTGTTCAGAAGAATCAGATAATCCCCTGTAGCTGCCTGTTGAACTCCAAAATTGTTAATCTCCGAGTAGTTAAAGATTCCTTTCCATGTTGCAATATGAATCCGGGGATCATTCTTCAACTCTTCATAGTAAGCAAAGGTGTTCCGCTCTACGCTGTTATTCTCGACAATGATAATCTCATAATTTTTATAAGTAGTCTTTGTCAAAATAGAGTCTATGCAGGTACGTAGCGTAACCACATGGTCCATATTGGGAATAACAATCGAAATCTTCGGCACTCCCGAAATTTCATAACGAATGCGGTAAGTGGATGGAATTTTCGCATCTTCTACTTTTCCATTCAAGTCGATCCTTTTCAGATGTTCCTGCAAAGCGCTGCGTGCTGCTGCAAGCGTATATGGCTTTGCTCCAATGGATTCCGCAACCGAATTTTTGTGCGCCCGCCAATAATAAAGAATCTCCGGGATATGAACAATCTTATGTGCATACTCTGTCAACCGCAGAACCATGTCATAATCTTGGCTCCCATCAAACTCAGACCGAAACGCTCCCGCTTCTTTCAATAATTTTTTCTGAAACACGGTAAAATGACAGATGTAGTTATAACTGCGCAGTGTATCCGGTGCATAGTCCGGCTTGAAATGCGGGCAAAAGGCATCTTTCGGTGTTTCATGGAATGTATTTTCATCCGTATAAATAAAGTCTGCCCCCTGCTCGCAGACAGCGCACATCACCTCATGCAATGCTGCCGGATGAAGCAGGTCATCATGGTCAAACAGTCCAATATAATCTCCCTCTGCCATTTCCAGACAGGCATTGGTATTTCCAGAAATTCCAAGGTTTTTTTCTAATTTTTGATATTTGATGCGATGGTCGTGCTTTATATACTGACGACAAATCTTTTCTACATCCCGATGTTCACTGTCACTGCCATCTGCCATACACAGTTCCCAATCCGCATACGTCTGGTCCAGCACAGATTGAATCATTTCCCGCAAAAACTTCTCCGGTGTATTAAACAAAGGTACCACGATGCTGAATTTGACCTGCTTCGGAAAATGTTCCTGCCGCTGCTTCTCCAACTCCTCTTCTGTAAATAATGGCTTGTTTCCAACGGATACATAATCCTGCCGGTTTTTCCGCCAGTCCATCACCTTTTTCCAGGTATACCCCCATCCGTGTTCATGCAGACATCCGAATCCCTTCCGAACCAGTTGAACAAAAACCATTTCTCTAAAGGGACGTTCTATTGCGTTTACAATCACCCGCAGCGGCTTTGTCACCCTCCAAAAGAACGCGGTAGAAATTTCCTGATAGTCCTTCTGCACCGCCGCCAACTGCCGGTTCAGTTCTTCTCTCTGCCCAATCGCAGCAAGATAGTGTTCTTTGTAATGAGATAACTCTTCCTGCAGCCTTTGGTTCGCTTTCTCCCGCTCCTGCGCTTTCGCATCTTTTTGCCGAATACACTCTGCCTGCTGCCGCAGTTCTGATTGCAGCTGCTCTTCCCGCTTTAGAAAATCTTCCTTATCGTTCTTAAGCTGCTCCTGCAGACTTTTTTCCCGTTCTGACCATATTCGGTTCTCTTCTGCACGCATGGCTTCCAGATTACGGATGTGAACCTCTTTGTCCTGCACAGCCTGATTCCACTTCTGATTTTCCACTTCCACTGATCTCTCTGTGAGCCGAATATTTCTTTCATAATCTTCGATCTGGCGCGTCAAATCCGCCCCCCGTCGAAACAGGGAAGCATATGCGGTCAAATATTTGGGTCTGTAATTTATGTCATCCATAAAGCCATTTTTGAAAAACAGCTTTGCCCAATATTCCCTCTGCTGCACGTTTACATGTGTTCTCTCCGAAAAATCATCCGGAGTAGATGAAAATAGGATAGTATCTGACAACTGGCAAAGGTGCTGTATCGCCCGCTCGCCATCTTCAGCATACAAATGCTCCAACACTTCAATGGTCACAACCAGATCATACTTTTCCGGCAGCTCCGCCGGCAGCTTCTCTGTCAGAGAGCCAACAAAACAGTACGGTCGAATATCCTCACGCACCATAGACACTGCGTACTGAGAAATATCAACCCCGTATGCTTTTACACCGCGGTCACGCAGGGCTGCAACCAAGTATCCCATTGCACACCCGGCATCTAGTACCGTCTCTGGATATAAGTCAGATACGATTCTGTCCGCAATCCCACCAAAAAATTTCACCCAGTGCTCCGGCTCTTCATAGGGAACAGGACCACAGCCGCTATGGTAATATGCTTCATTATATATCTCGCTCACATCGCACCTCTTCACAACGCTTGATAAGTATCACAGACTTCTTTTGTTTCCCCAAGCATTCGGACCTGTCCATGTTCCAGCCAAAGGACGCGGTCACACATTTCCCGGATTTGCTCCAAACTATGAGACACAAACAGCACCGTTGTACCGCCGCTCATCAGCTCTAACATACGCTTCTTACTCTTTTCCTGAAAATCCGCATCACCCACCGCCAAGATTTCATCCACAATCAGGATTTCTGGATTCACTACGGTTGCAATGGAAAACGCCAACCGCACAACCATACCGGAAGAGTAATTTCGGAGCGGCACTTCAATAAATTGCCCCAAGCCGGAAAACTCAACAATTTCATCATATTTTTCGTGTAAGAATTTCTCAGAATAACCCAGAATGGCACCATTCAGAAAGATGTTTTCCCTGCCAGTCAAATCAAAATCAAAACCGCTTCCAAGCTCTAACATGGGAACAACCGGGGCTTCCAGTTTCACCCTTCCCTCTGTAGGACGTAAGATGCCGGAAATGACTTTCAGTAAAGTGGATTTCCCTGCACCATTGTGACCAATAATTCCTAAAACTTCGCCTCTTTTCACATCGAAGCTTACATTTTTCAGTGCCCAAAACTCCTGATAGCGAATCTTACCCTTTAGCAGCTGGACAAAATACTCCTTTAAACTGTTGATCCGGTCATATGCCATTTGATAGCATATGGATACATTTTCCGCCTTAATCATGATTCCCTCACAGATGCAAAATGAATTTATCCTGATTTTTCTTAAACACCAGGATGCTAATCGCCAACGGGACCAGCGTTACAAGCAGGCAGTATAAATAGGCTTTGGGTTCCGGTGAAACACCGTTAATCAAAATCGTCCGGATAAACCGCACAATGTGATACATTGGATTGCATTTATACAATGGCATCAGACTACTTGGGATAATACTTTCCGGGTAAAAAATCGGCGTCAGATAATTCCACATCATGCTGACCACTCCCCATAAAAACTGCGTGTCCCGGAAAAATACCATAGCTGTTGACAAGAGAAAGCCCATCGCCAGACTGAAAATCAGCAGGCACCCCAGCCCAAAGGGCAGCAGCAAAATAGCTGGGCGAAACGCTGTTCCTGTGAATATCATCACAACCGCCAATGGAATGAGGGACAGTACCAGATTGATAGAGAGGGACAGCACTCTGGAAACCGGATAAATATACTTAGGAACATACACCTTGGTAATCAGCGATGCATTTCCGACGATGGATTGCAATGCCATTGTGGTAGATTCTGTAAAAAAGTTGAAACAGACAATACCTGTCAGCAGGTATAGCGCAAAGTTTGGAATGTCACTCTTGAATAACGTTGAAAACACCACATACTGAACCAGCATAGTCAACAGGGGATTTAAAAAGCTCCAACACATGCCAAGTACAGACCGCTTGTATTTCGTTTTAAAGTCCCGTTGTACCAGCTGCTTCATCAGGTAGCCATACCGCTCCCACATAAGCATCGCTCTAAGAAGCAATGTCATGCGTCCTCGTTTTTCCATGCGGCAAGTCCATATACTATAAAACACCAGCACTGCGCCACAGGCAGCCACTAAATACCAGTAAGCATGTCCGAACCAGAAGCTTTCTTTTTCCTCCAACTGAAACTGAAGCATCCCTTCCACGGGCTGCCCATTTCTTTGCAGTTGGTCCTCTGTTGGAATCGCCACTGCTACATCATATCGTGCCGCGGGCATGGTATTTCCCCACCATACTGTCACTGCATTCCCAGCAGTTCCATCCGGAGACGTCAGTCTCAACAGATACCGCTCTCCCTCTATAACCTGTACAGGTTGCTCAAAGCTAATCCGGCAAATAGAATTGTCTTCCAATTCTTCCGCGCTTATGGTTGTTGTACCGATGGATTTCCCGCCTGCACTCTCAATCTCCAATTTGAGATGGCATGTGTTTTTTCTGGCATATGTTGAAATTTGCAGCTGAACCGCTGTCAGTTCATTTCCATCCGCAGTAAATGGCTGTGCCAGTTCTGTTCCCACCAGCAGTTCCCCAACCGGTTCACTGGGGGTAACCCCTTCTGTCAGCCAAATTTTGTACTGTAATTGTTCTCCGCCGACGACATAAAACAGTATTGCAATCAGAAAATATCCTAACAATGCCGCTATGCAAATTCTTCGCAGTCTTTGCTGATTTTCCTGCCTCACGATCTCGCTGCTCCTTTGATCTCCTCTATATACCGTTTCAATGCGCTGCGCCACTGCGGCATCATTGAGAATCCATTCTCTTTTAAACGCTGCCTACTCATCCGGGAATTTAACGGGCGCGTGGCTTTGGTGGGATACTCGCTGGTTGGAATCGAGTGTACGGTCACTGCCTTTCCAGCCAACTCAAAAATACTCTCCGCAAATTCTGCCCATGAGCAGGTTCCTTCATTGGTGGCATGGTAAACACCGTATTTCTCGGTCTGCACCATATCGCACAGCAGCGGAGCCAGATCCGCTGTGTAGGTCGGACTTCCGATCTGGTCACACACCACATTCAGCTCCGTTTTGGTCTCTGCCAAACGGAGCATTGTTTTTACAAAATTATTTCCATTTTTCCCAAACACCCAAGAGATCCGGACGATAAAGTACCGGTCCAGCAAACTCTGTACCGCCAGTTCTCCAGCCAATTTGCTTCTGCCGTAGGTGTTTACCGGTCCCACTGGGTCCGCCGGTTCGTAGAACTGTTCTCCCGTTCCGGGGAATACATAGTCCGTGGAGATGTACAGCATTTTTGCATGGATCCTCCGGCAGGCAGCCGCGAGGTTTTTTGTGCCCTCTGCATTGACCGCCCAGCACCGCTCTGGTTCGTCCTCCGCCTGATCCACCTTTGTATAAGCGGCACAGTGAATCACCGCATCCGGACGAAGCTCCTGAAGCATCTGTTCCACCGCTGCCGAATCCGTTATATCCAGTTCTCTGGAAGACGTGCCGATATAGTCTGCCTTACGCCATTTTAATTCCTCACATACGTCATAACCCAGTTGACCACTGGCACCAGTTACTAAAATTTTCATCGTATCCTCTTTACATACTTGTTCTTTTTCGTATTCGGATAACCCATTGGAAAATCCGATTTGGCAAATAAGGTGCCACAGTTTCAAACAATGTTGTCAATGGTCCGAATTGGTATAATCTCCAAATGGTAAACATCCCACCCTGATGATTCCAGTGCTGCTTTCTTGCTTTTGCCCACTTCAGTCCATCTTGAAGTCTTTTTGCGGTTATTTCATCGGTTCCGCTTATATGGTCATTTAACCATTTCATTCTCTGAAGGCTGCCAATGATGCGAATCTGATAGTAGCTCTTCTTATCCGTAACACCAGCCAATATACCCGTTTGGTTCCCCCCGTGAATCCGATACCGAATCAAGGGCAGTGGCAGTGATATTATTTTCCCATCCCGGGCAGCACATAAAGCAATGTATTGGTCATGAACCAGATAGGGACAGAAAGGAACTGCCTTCTTTGCTGCTTGAGATTCCACCAGCATCGTGCATCCAGTTACAAAATTACGAAACAGCAAGTCCTTTGCAAGACCTGTTCCCGATTGAAATTTTTGATGACGCACCGCATTGATATGGTCTGCAATCTGTTTTCCTTCTCCATCAATAACATACATATCCGAACAAACCAGCAGCGCACCGCTTTTACTGATTTCTTCCAGAACGGTCAACTTTTCCGGCAGCCAGATGTCATCCTGATCGCAATAGGCGAAGTAGACGCCCTCCGCCTCCAGTGTCAGCTGCTGAAAGGTCAGGTTGGAACCAAGGTTTCTTTCATTTCTGGTCATCACATAAGGAAAATTGGTAATGCATTCCCTGACACATTGCTGAATATCTTCATACGGTACCGTTGGAGAGCAGTCATCCCGAACATACAGCATCAGATTCGGATAGGTCTGGGCATTCAGACTCAGCAGTTGTTCCCGCAGCCAGTCCATTCTCGGATCGTATACCGCCATCAAAATGGCAATGCGGGGTTTACCGATTTCCGTACATCCGCTCATAATAATTCTGATACTCTCCGTTGATGATATTCTCCCACCACTCCCGGTTATCCAAATACCACTGGATCGTCTTTTTGATGCCGTCTGCAAATTTGGTCTCCGGCAGCCAGCCCAGTTCCCTGTGGATCTTTGTCGGGTCGATGGCATAGCGCATATCGTGTCCCTTGCGATCCGTGACATGGGTAATCAGGCTCTCCGGCTTCCCCAATTCCTTACAAATCAGTTTCACGATATCAATGTTCCGCATTTCGTTATGTCCGCCCACGTTGTAGACCTCACCAACGCGCCCTTTCCGAACGATCAGGTCAATGGCACGGCAGTGATCCTCCACGTACAGCCAATCCCGCACGTTCAGCCCCTCGCCGTATACAGGCAGCGGCTTGTCCGCTAACGCGTTGGCAATCATCAGGGGAATCAGCTTCTCCGGGAAGTGATACGGACCATAGTTGTTGGAGCAGCGGGAAACCGTGACTGGCAAGCCGTAAGTACGGTGGTATGCCAGCACCAGCAGGTCTGCTCCCGCCTTGGAGCTGCTGTAAGGAGAGCTTGTGTGAATGGGTGTCTCCTCGGTAAAGAACAGATCCGGGCGGTCCAGAGGCAAATCTCCGTAAACCTCATCCGTGGAAACCTGATGATACCGCTGAATGCCATATTTCCGGCAGGCATCCATCATCACCGCGGTCCCTAAAATGTTTGTCTGGAGGAACACCTCCGGATTTTCAATGGAACGGTCTACATGGCTCTCTGCCGCGAAGTTGATGACCACATCCGGATGCTCCTCTTCAAACAGCCGGTACACTGCCTCCCGGTCGCAGATATTGATCCTGCAAAACCGGAAATTGGGATGCTCCATTGCCGCTTTCAGGGTAGAGAGATTGCCCGCATAGGTCAGGCAATCCACGCAGACCACCCGGTCCTCCGGGTGGTTTTTCAGCATATAGTAAATAAAATTGCCGCCGATAAAGCCGGCGCCGCCTGTTACGATCACTGTCATCTGTCTCTCTCCTTAAAACCCTGTTACAGCGTCTTTCAGCCAGGGATTGTTCTCATCCTTTTGGCTGAGAATGGGATACTCCACGCCCCAATCCACCGCCAGCTCCGGATCGTTCCAGCGAATACCGCCATCTGCCTCGGGCGCATAGTAGTTATCTGCCTTGTAGAGAAATTCCACATGGTCCGTCAGGGTCACAAAGCCGTGACCAAAGCCCCGGGGAATCAGCAGCTGTCGCTTGTTTTCTTCCGTCAGTTCTACTGCCACCCACTGCTTATAGGTCGGACTGCTGGGGCGCAGATCCACCGCCACATCCAGCACTCCTCCGCGTACGCAGCGCACCAGCTTCGCCTGTGCCTTTTCACCCCGCTGGAAGTGGATGCCGCGCAACGTTCCTTTTACAGTAGACAAGGAATGATTGTCCTGCACAAAATCGTAAAAAAGTCCCGCCTTTTCAAATTCCCGCTTGGAATAGCTCTCCATGAAAAAGCCGCGGTGGTCGCCGAATACCTTCGGCTCCACAATTACAACGCCGTCGATCTTTGTTTTGATAAAGTCCATACCGCACCTCAATACATATACTTCCCCAGCGCCACATTCCGCAGATGCTTGCCGTAAGGAGATTTTCCATACAGGTCCGCCGACTCCTCCAGCTTTTCCTTCGTGATCCAGCCATTGCGGAAAGCAATTTCCTCCGGAGCCGAGATCTGCACGCCCTCCCGTGTCTCAATGACCCGGACAAACTCCGACGCCTCCGACAGAGAGTCCACCGTTCCGGTATCCAGCCAGGCATAGCCGCGTCCCAGTGTAATGACGTTCAGGCTGCCCTCCTCCAGATAGATCCGGTTCAAATCGGTAATCTCCAATTCTCCCCGGGCGGAGGGCTTCAGTACCTTTGCCCGCTGGCAAACCTTTTTATCATAAAAATACAGTCCGGTGATGGCATAGTTGCTCTTTGGTTCAGTGGGCTTTTCCTCCACAGAGACCGCCCTTCCGTTTCCATCGAACTCTACCACGCCAAAGCGCTCCGGATCATCTACATAATAGCCGAACACTGTCGCACCGCTCTCCTGTGCCACTGCCTGCTTCAGATGCTGCGTCAGTCCCGCGCCGTAAAAGATGTTGTCACCCAAAATCATGGCGCAGCGGTCATCGCCAACAAATTCCTCGCCCAGAATAAACGCCTGTGCCAGGCCATCCGGAGAAGGCTGAACCTTGTAGGAAAGCCGAATGCCAAACTGGCTGCCATCTCCCAGCAGCCGTTCAAAATTGGGCAGATCATGCGGCGTGGAAATGATGAGGATATCCCGGATCCCCGCCAGCATCAGTGTGGACAGCGGATAATAAATCATGGGCTTGTCATAAATGGGAAGCAGCTGCTTGGAGGTGACCATCGTCAGCGGGTACAGTCTCGTTCCGCTGCCGCCAGCCAGAATAATACCTTTCATGCTATGTAGTTCCTTTCTGATATGTCATCGCTGTTTTATGTTGTCTCTCCTGGGAAAAGTGCTTTCAGGATCTCCCGCACCCGAATGGCAAATACTCTTTCTGAGAAGTAAGTGTCGTAAAAGGCGCGGACCTGCTCTCTCCGGCTTTGCAGGATTTGAAGCTTTGCACTGGACAACCTGGTCTCCGGCGAGTAGTTGATACCAATGGGATGCTGCTCAATGAAATCCCAGGTATCTCCCTGAATATTGTTGATAACCGGCAGCGATGCGGCAAAATAGTCCATGCTTTTCATGGTCAAACCTACATAGACGCTGCTCTTCATAATGTTCAGTCCTGCGTGGCAGCGGTCAAAAATTGCCTGCTTCTTCTTTGGATCGTAGATGATCCCGTGAAAAATCACTTCCGCCCCGGCATTTCGTGCCGTTTCACACAATTCCTCCCGTTTTTCGCCGTCTCCAATAATGTGCAGCTCTACCGGCAAATCAAATTTTCGAATGATCTCACCGATACAGGGAATATCAATGATGTTATTGATAGACCCCAAATAACACAGGGCAATCTTATCTTTCGGCGGTGTATTCACGAAACGATACAGTTGAAAATCCCGCGCCAGATACAGTGTTTGCAGTTTTTCTCTGGGGCAGCTCTTCTCCAGCGTCTCCCAGAACAGGCTGCACTCCGTTACCACCATGTCTGCCGCATTTACATATCGGTCACGCAGGCTGCGCCACGCAGTAAACGGCGGCAGCTCCTTAAAGCGGGTGATGGGCATACTCTCCGGCCACATATCAATAAAGTCCAAAACCAGCTTTTTATCCGGGTGCTTTTTCTTATAAATCGCCGCCCGCTTTACAAGGGAATTGGGCGGAACCAGCACCCATAGCAATTCCGGATCCTTTTCTGCCACACAGATCAGGGCGGCTTTTGCAAACGCCGCATGGGAACGCAGTCTGGCAATTGACAGATTTTTATAATATGGGCGGGCTTTCACCAGCTCAAAATCTGGCGGGCATTCCGTCCGCAGGCACTTTTTCATATGCCGGAAATTCGAAGTCACCACCGATACCCGGTGTCCTTCCGCTTCCAGCGTCCGCTTCAGCAGTTCTACCCGATGTTCATAAGTGTCAAAACAGTTGACAATTGTAATATTCAAACCTGTGTCCTCATTTCTGCTCTGTTCGCCGGATGGATTCTGCAAAGGAACATACCCGGTAGTTCTCCGGATATTGACTCAGATCCTGCGCATACGCAAGATTCCCAAATACCTTGGTTATCAGTCCGGAGCCATGTTCTGCCAACCGCAGCATAGGCTGAAAACCTTTTACCAGCCAAAGCCTATGGCTGTGTGCCTGCGCAATTTCTTTTACCATTTCTGACGTACATACATATTCCCCGTTCTGCGGATAAAACGTACCGGATTCCCGGTTCTTTATCACCAGACGGAGAAACTCACATAGATTTTCCACATACAGCATGGACCGCTGGTTTCGGATCATCGGAAACACAGGAAGCCAGATCGCAGCTTTTGCCAGCAGCGGATAATTTCCCTTACTGCCCGGTCCGTAAACCATTGGAAGGCGGAGAATGGCAACGTGAAAATCCAGAGAATCCAGTGGGCGCAGCCGCAGCTCCGCCTGCAGCTTGCTGTCTCCATAACAGCTTTGGGGCGCAGGCGTAGTCTCCGCCGTAATGACCTTCGTCTTTCCGATCGGTGCGCTGTTCCCGTAAATAATGGCGCTGCTCAGATAGAGAAATTGCCCCGCGCCATCCGCCTTTGCTTTTTCAGCAGTTTCCACCGCCAGCTCCGTATTGACCTGATAGTAAAGGTGCTCCCGTTCCCGACTGATTTTTCCCCGGTCCGCATGGGCAATTCCGGCAGTGTGAAGCACTGTGTCATAGCGGGAAAAGCGCATTTTCCGCCACTGTTCATCCCGCAGGCTGACCGTTTCGATCTGCCAATCCGGCTGGCGAGACGCCATATATGTCTGAAAAGAAGTACCGATATAGCTGTGTACTCCGGTAATCAAGATCCTCATACGTTGGTCTTTTCCTTTTTTCCATCCTGTGCGCCCTCTACGACTCCTTCGTGCCGGAGGACTTTGCCAATGGTGCCAAAAAAGCACTTGCAGTCAAAGGCAAAACTCATGCGCTGAACATACTCTCCATCCAGACGGGCTTTTTCTTCCAATGCCAGTTCATCCCGCCCGTTGATCTGCGCCCAGCCGGTCAGTCCCGGACGGACGTCATTGGCTCCGTATGGATCTCGCAGAGCAATCAGGTCCTCCTGATTCCACAGTGCTGGACGGGGACCAATCATCGACATATCGCCCCTTAATATATTGATAAGCTGTGGTAATTCATCAATGGATGCTCTCCGCTCAAAGCGCTGCCATTTGCTCAGCATGGCATCTGCGTTTTGCAGCAGATGTGTAGGCGTATCATGAGGTGCCTGGACAGGCATGGAGCGGAATTTCCAGATCATAAAATAGGTCTTTCCCTTCCCCACTCGTTTCTGCTTGAAAAATACCGGTCCCGGAGAATCCAGCTTGATAATCACCGCCACCGCAAGCATAGGGATGGCAAGCAACACTAATCCTGTCAAAGATAGGACAATATCAATGAATCGTTTAAAAAAATGTTTATACATACAATTCAGCATCTTCTTGCAGAGACATCGGCTGGTACACACAGCTGCAAATCACCTTTGTCTGTGCCGGGAGAATGGTTCCTGCCGGTACGGACGCATTGCAACCGATATGACAGCCATCGCCGATGAAGCAATTCTGTTCCACCACCGCGCCTGCCGAAAGCAAACAGCTGATGGCAACCGTGGTATTTGTCTGCACCACCGCCATCGGTTCTACAATGGTCCCCTTCATCAGCTGTGCAGACGGAGAGACATATGCCCGCGGATGAAGCAAGACAGGGATTTGATAACAGCTCTCCTCCAGCTTCCGGATCCACTTTAACCGCTGCGTTCCGCTTTCCATCGCCGGGATAGTATAGCCGTATTCCGTGGAAAACCGCTCATAGTCCAGCAGTTTCCCCACCGCTCCGGGCGCCTGGTCATCCAGAAAATTGATCTGCGTGAAGCATCCCATTGCCTCCGCAATTTCTTTCGTCATCTGTCCGCATCGCCCCGCGCCAAGGATCAGGAGCCTTTGATTCATACGACAGACGCCTCCCTCCATGTTTAAAAGCCAATCTGTTTCAGACTCTGCACCTGTTCCGCAGACAGCTTTCCATCTTTCTGTGCCTTTTTCTGTTTCCGGATCCACAGGTCCAGCCGCTTCCCATTGGATGCTATATAATTTGCCGGAACGCGCAAAGAGCCATATGTTTCAAAATATTGCCGTGCCTGTGCATACTGCTCCTGCCAGACCCGCTTCTGCTTTCCAGTCCAGCACATTCCGATCTGCTCCAGCGCTCGGATCTGCTCTTTTGACAAGACCTTTCCGTGTTGCTTTCCTATGTAGATCTGCCGCTGCCGGTCCAACCATTTTCCCAGCCAGATACCGTTTTCCACATAATCCGCCGGGATCTCCAAGTTGCCATACCTGTGGTAATGGGACTGCGCCAGCGTCAGCCGCTCTTCCCAGGGATCCGCCTTCTTCCAGATCATTCCCAACCTGTCCAGCTTCGCCTGCTGGGCAGCTGGCATATCCTGCCGCTCTCGCTGACGGCACAGCCACCGCCCCAGCCGAAAGCCATCCGGCGTCTGATAAGTCGTCGGCACATTCAGGTTTCCAAAGGTTTTATGATAGGCAGCTGCCGCAGCATAGCCGCGCTCCCACTGCACATCAGACTTCTTTCGCCAAGTCATGCCCAGCTCATTCAGTGCCTGAACCTGTTCCTCCGAAAGCCGCTTTCTCTTTTCCGGATTGCGGCAGGCACTCCGCACCGCATGGATCCACGTTCCCAGACGAACACCGCCATCTGTCACATACGACAGTGGGACCTCCAGATCATGATGCTCCCGGAAGTATTCCAGACACGCAGCGTAATACTGCTGCCACAGCTGGTCCGAAACATTCCACGTCATGCCGATATCATCCAACGCACGAATGCGCTCCGGAGACAGATAGTACTGCTGTGCCTGATTCTTCCGGTACGTCCGAAGGTTGGAAATCCAACTGCCCAGCCGCACCCTATCCGCCGTTTCGTAGCCAGCAGGAACGTTCAGGTTTCCGTGAATCTGAAAATACTTCTGCGCAGCTTGGTAATTCCGGTTCCAGGAGAGGTCCCGGTAACTGTCCCACACCATACCGATGGCATCTAGCTTGGCGATCCGTTCCGCTCCCAGCCTTCCGTAAACCTCGCCTGCCCGCACCTTCCGCTGCGTCAGCAACCACTGTCCCAGAGAGTAGCCCTCTGCCGTCCGGTAGCGTTTTGGTATCTCCAAATGATGATTCGCTTCGTAATATTCCTTTGCCTTCTGGTACATCAGGTCCCAGGAGGCTGTCAGCGTATCATTCAGCGCTGCAAACAGTTCCCGACAGTCCCGCACCTCATCAATGATTTGAAAATGCTCCTGCCGGATCAGATCTTCCCGTCCCTGTGACCGGTAATAGGTCATTGCCAGCTGCATTTCCTCTTCTATTGCGCCGATGCTATACAGGTTTTCAATATTCAGCACCACGTCAAAGATCACGGTGTCCCGCTTCCGTCTTGCAGACAACGCCCGTCCGATCTGCTGTTTATAGACAATGGGAGACACGGTAGGGCGCAGCAAAATAACGCCGCTGATATCGTCCAGATGAATTCCCTCGTTCAGCATGTCGATACAGAACAGCAGCTTCAAATGGTGACTCTGATCCCTTTTGAACTGAGCAAACGCCTCGCTGGTCTCCGGATCGCTGGAATAGGCGGAATAAACGTGTGGATCTTCATCCACCTTGGAAAACCACTCCGGCATCTTTTCCTGCATCTGCGCCATATGCTCCGCATTGGAGCAGAACACGATATACTTTCCGTATCGGTCCTGTATCTGCTTGCCAAATACCTCATCCAAGCCCTCTGCCTGCTGTAATTCCCGCCGCAGTGCTTCCAGATACTGCTCTGCTTTCGCCCGTACTGCCGGGTTTTTGGTATTTCGGACCTTCCGCTCATAAGAGAGCAGGTCCTTTTGATAGGAGTAGATAGACAACACATACCGCGGGGCATGAAGAATTCCCCGGACGATTGCCTCGCCCAGGGAGATTTCAGATGCCACATTTCCGTCAAAAAGTTCAGCCGCCATATCTCGCTGGTTATCGAGGTATCGGATATTGGTTGCCGACAGACCCAGCACGGCAGCCTTGGGATAACACTTCAGCAGCCGCTGCACTCCCATACCCCACATTTCTGCACCGCAGCGGTGAAATTCATCTAAGATGATATAGTCGGGGCAAATGGTGAGAAGTTCTTCTTCCGTCAGGTTTATAAGCCGCGCATAAGTAAAAAAAAGAATGTTCTTGGGAACGTCCGAACCCAATGCGGTCAGATTTTCCTTTTGCGTTTGAAATATGTAAGCGGAGGGAGAAAGCCAGCACACGGTCTTGTCCGGGTGATCCTCGCAGAGCTTAAAGGCAGTGAAAGACTTTCCAGTGCCGGTGGGATGGATGATGGCAGCCTTGCCGGTCTCGTCCAGCATAGCGACCGCCGCCTCATATGCTGCCCGGTTGTGCGCATATAGCCCGATCATTGCCATCCCCCTCTCCTAAGATGTGCGCTGGTAAGTATGGTACACCTTACTTACCATTGAAAATTTTATAAGGTCAGTTGAGAAGCCGTCTAAATTCGTTGAATTTTGGCGGCTTTTTATTGTTTGTTATTCTATCACAGCGAATATGAAATTGCAACCCACCGCGGTAACCGAAGTGTACCTTTTCGTACACCCACTATCCGCAGGCGGACTCGTTTTTCACTCATTTCAGGAAGGACACATGGGATATTTTCAATTGCTTTGCCGCCTGCCGTGAGGAGATATCTCCGCTCTTATACTGTTCCTTTAATTGCTCAAATTCGGCAGGTCGAAGCATCTTCGGTCTGCCGAATTTCTGTCCCCGCGCCCTTGCTGCAGCAATGCCCTCTGCCTGCCGCTGCCGGATGAAAGACCGCTCCGTTTCCGCCACATAGCTGAGCAGTTGTAGCACAATGTCCGCGATCAGCGTGTTGGTCAGGTCACATACCCCTCTTCTGGTGTCCAGCAGCGGCATATCCAGCACTACGATTGCCGCGCCCTTTTCTTTCGTGATAATACGCCACTGCTCCAGAATATCCTCGTAATTTCTGCCCAGCCGATCAATGCTTTTGATGACCAGCGTGTCCTCTGATCGGAGTTGGTCCATCAGTCGCTGATAGCCCGGACGATTAAAGTCCTTGCCGGACTGCTTGTCCAGATAAATCGCTTGATCCGGCAGTCCAAATGCCCGCAAAGCAATCAGTTGTCGCTGCTCGTTCTGATCTTTGGTCGAAACTCTTGCATAACCGTATTCCATATGTATTATCCGCCTTTCGTGAAATGATTTGCTTATATTCGCAAGCGGATAGAATTGCAAGAGTTTTCTTTGCGGAAATACCCACTTTCCCCTCCTTTGCACAGCGAATAGTTTACGCTTATGTAGTATAGACTCCGATTTTTTATGAGGTTCCATTGTTATTATTGGGCATCATATCTCCACCACTCATGTCCGCCCTTCATCGTCTGCGGCCGCTTGTACGCTGTGGATAAAACTCTTCCGTCATCAAATACTTTCTTGCAAATATGGGGCGTCTTGTAGGCAGAATCGGCAACAATGGTCTCTGTTTCGGGAAATGTCTTCGTTACCTTGTCGTACACCTCGTCAAAGGCAACGCTGTCGTGGACATTTCCGGGCGTTACCACTGTCTCAAGCACGAAACCGTGGCTGTCACAGGCCGTATGGGCCTCATACGCAAACTGCCGCTTGTGCTCACCCTTTACGAATAAGCCACAGTCCGGGTCGGTCACGCTCTGGGTGACGATCCGTGTTTTCTCTTTCTTCCTGCGGGCCAGCTTCTTCCTGGAGGTGTTGTCTTTCCGCTTCTTAGGTGCTGTCGGCGGCTCATCGTTATCCTCGTCAAACGGCTTTTTGCCGTGTGCCTCTCTGTCCGCGTTGACCTCCGCCATCAGCTCCTTCGCATAGTGCTTGGACGCCACAGGCACCTGCTCTTTTATCTGCTTCTTTGTATTGGCATTTGCCTTAATATGGGTCCCGTCAATGAATACCGCTTTGGGAGACAGATATCCTGCTTCCGCCACCTCTTCCAGTATCCACGCAAAGACCTGGTCCACGGTTTCTGCGGTAAAGCGGTGTCGGAAATTATAACTCACCGTGGAAAAATGCGGCGTTTCCTCTTGGAGTGTATAGCCCAAAAACCAACGGTAGCAGATATTTGCGCTGATCTCATCCGCTGTCCTCCGCAAGGACGGCAGGCCGTACAGATGCTGGATCAGCACCATCTTGAACAGCACAACAGGGTCCACACTGGGCCGCCCGTTATCTTCGCTGTACAATGGTTCCACCATTTCATAGAGCCGGTTAAAATCTACCGCCGCATCTATTTTTCTCAGCAGATGGTCTTTCGGCACCAAGCTTTCTGTATCTACAATCTCTACGATTCCGCGATCCATTTTTCCGCGTTCCAGCATCTTTCATCACCCATATTTATTTTATCATATAAACGCAAAAAAGCCCAGCTGGGCTGGACTTTTTCGACAGACTGAATCAGCCCGTCTGTAGAC